>Ga0180433_10006439_pt1 | contig 15386 bp, 12 predicted proteins | sample SS_ome_8_FD_132980 | JGI IMG/M metagenome (GOLD analysis project Ga0180433, IMG submission 132980) | Hypersaline lake sediment archaeal communities from the Salton Sea, California, USA - SS_1_D_1 metaG | ecosystem: Environmental > Aquatic > Non-marine Saline and Alkaline > Hypersaline >... | reverse complement strand
GGCCGGGTTGGCCGAGGTAGAGGTTGTCAAACCCGTCGAACAACGGCCCGGTGAAACCGCCGCCCAGCACCATCCGGGTGCACCAGCGCTGGCGGCCGTTGTTGTCGTTCTCCCAGACCATCAGCGAGCAGCCCTCGGCGGTCTGCCCGTTCACGGCCAGATAGCCGTCGGCGCCCAGCGCCGCCGCCGCCCCCAGCTCGCCCTTGACCGACCGGGTCCAGCTCAGTGTGAGATCCGCGGAGCCCTCGACGGCGGTGTAGCTGGTGTTGGCGGCGTCGGCGTACTGGGCCGGCCATCCGCGCGCCGGCGTGGACTCCACCCAGGAATCGGTGCTGCCGCAGCCGGCCAGCCACACCGCCGCCGCCAGGGCCAGCGAGCGCCGCAGCGCCGGTGTCGTTCTCATCAAGGCGAGACTAGGCTCATCGGACATGACGAGCATGTGGGGCGCGCCGGTCCACCGCCGCTGGCGGGGTTCACGGCTGCGGGATCCGCGGCAGGCGCGCTTCCTGACCCTCGCCTCGCTGAAGTGGGTGATCGCCAACCGGGCCGTCACGCCGTGGTACCTGGTGCGCTACTGGCGGCTGCTGAAGTTCAAGCTGACGAACCCGCACGTCATCACCCGCGGCATGGTGTTCCTCGGCAAGGACGTCGAGATCCATGCCACCCCGGAACTGGCTCAGCTGGAGATCGGCCGCTGGGTGCACATCGGCGACAAGAACACCATCAGAGCCCACGAGGGATCCCTGCGGCTGGGGGACAAGGTGGTGTTCGGCCGCGACAACGTCATCAACTGCTACCTCGACATCGAGTTCGGCGACTCGGCGCTGATGGCGGACTGGTGCTACATCTGCGACTTCGACCACCGCATGGACAACATCGAGTTGCCGATCAAGGACCAGGGCATCGTCAAGACCCCCGTGCGCATCGGCCCGGACACCTGGATCGCCACCAAGGTGACCATCCTGCGCGGCACCACCATCGGCCGTGGCTGCGTGCTGGGCGCGCACGCGGTGGTCAAAGGCGATATCCCGGACTACTCGATCGCCGTCGGTTCGCCCGCCAAGGTGGTCAAGAATCGGAAGCTGGCCTGGGAGACCTCGGCGGCGCAGCGCGCCGAACTGGCGGCCCACCTGGCCGATATCGAGCGCAAGAAGGCCTCGCGATAGGCCCGCCCGCCGCCGCGTCGCAGCGACCCCGGGCGGGGGAGGACTCAGCGGTCGGGGAGGGCGTGCTCGGTGACGGGCCGGCGTGAATGCGGCTCGCGGTCGCGGCGTTTGGCCGCCAGGTACACCGCAGCGGTCTCGGCGGCGACGGTGTGCCAGTCGAAGTCCGCGGTCAGGCGGTCCCGGGCGGCCAGGGCGCGCCGCTGAGCGCCGGCCGGATCGGCCAGCGCCGCGCTCACCGCCGAGGCCAGCGCCGGGACGTCGCGCGGCGGGCAGGACAGCCCGGTCTGCCCGTCGATCACCGCTTCGCCGAGGCCGCCGACGTCGGTGGTGACCAGGGGCGCCCCGGCCGCGGCGGCCTCCAGCGCGACGATGCCGAACGGTTCGTAGTGGCTGGGCAGCACTGCGAGGTCGCAGCGGTGCAGCAGCCCCAGCAGCTGGTCGTGTTCGACCCTTCCGGTGAACCGAACGGCCCTGAGCACCTTGTTCTTCCGGGCCACCTCGACCAGCCAGTCCTGCTGGGTGCCGTCCCCGGCGACGGTCAGGGTGGCGCCGGGGTGGGCGCGACGGATCCGCGGCAGCGCCGCGATCGCGTCATGCACTCCCTTCTCGTACTCGAGGCGGCCGAAGTACAGCAGCTCGGGCGGGCCGGTGCGTGCCGTCCGGAGCGCGAAAGGCCAACGGCTGGAGTCGATCCCGTTGCGGATGACGGTGATCTCGGCCAGCTCGGGCCCGAACAGCGCGGTGATCTCCGCCGCCATCGAGGCCGAACAGGCGATCACCGCGTCGGAATCGCGCACGAGCCACGACTCCGCGGCGTGCACCTGGCGGCTGATTCGGCCCGACACCCATCCGGAGTGGCGTCCGGCCTCGGTGGCGTGGATGGTGGACACCAGGGGAACGTCGAAGAACTCGGCCAGGGCGATCCCGGGATGGGCGACCAGCCAGTCGTGCGCGTGCACCACATCGGGCAGCCAGCCCTCACCGGCCAGCCGGAGGCCGGCCCGCACCATCGCGTGTCCCATCGCCAGAGTCCAGGCCATCATGTCGGTGCCGAAGTCGAACTCGTGCGGGTCCTGCGCGGCCGCGATGACCCGGACCCCCCCGCGCCGGCTGTCGGTGGTGGGGTGCGTGGCCGGGTCGGTTCCCGGCGGCTGCCGGGAAAGCACCACCACCTCGTGGCCGGCCCCCGCCAGTGCGGTGGCCAGATGGTCGACGTGGCGGCCGAGGCCGCCGACGACCACCGGCGGGTACTCCCACGACAGCATGAGTACCTTCGTCACCCGGGCACCTCGGGCGAGGCGGTCACCGTGGCAGCCGGCGGGCGTCCAGTGCCCCGAACAGGCCGTCGGCGGCGTTCCACCCGGTCGCCAGCCGCTCGGCGGCGTCGCGGCGGCCCGCGGCCAGCGCGCCGGCGATCTCCCGGGTCGCGTGCGCATGCAGGTGTGCCCGGTAGCGGGCGTAGTCGGCGGCGGAGTCCTTGCTCACCATGAACGGCCAGTCGCTGGAGACCGTCAGCAGGGTCTCCCGCAGGATCTGGTCGGCGACGAGGTCCCGGGCCGGCGCCGCGCCGCTGTGGCCCATGGCCTTGTCCACGCACGCCAGCGCCGTCTCGACCACCTCGCCGTTGAGTCTCACCAGGTCGGCCACCTGCGGGCCGGACCACACCTGCCAGTCCTTGCCCGAGCCCCACGATCCGGCCGGCAGGTCGACCGGGCTGCCGACGTAGCCGTCCTGCAGGGCGTCGGCCAGGGTGCCGACCCGCACCCCGGCCTCATCCAGTGCGGGCAGCAGCCGCTCCAGCCACAGCGGCCCCTCGTGCCACCAGTGGCCGAACAGTTCGGTGTCGAAGGCGGCGATGACGTGGGCGGGCCGGCCGATCCGCTCGGACTCCCCGACCAGTCGCCGCACCACAAGGTCGACGAAGTCGGCGACGTGGGCGTCCACCGCGGCCGCGGCGCGTTCCGGGTCGTAGGGAGCCTTGTCCGCCGAGGACACCTTGCGGCCGGTGACCCGGGCCGGCTTCAGCCCGGTGAGGTGGTCGTAGGTGTGGAAGTCGCGGTAGGCGGCGTGGCCGGGATAGCCCGACCGCGGCGACCACACCCGGTAGCTGACCTGAAGGTCGCGGCCGAAGGCGACGACCCCGCTGTCGCCCACGGGTCGACCCAGCGCGGTGTCGCCGTGCAGTGAGGGCCCGTCCACCATGAAGTGGCTGACCCCCGCCGCGCGGTAGTCGTGTTCCATGCCGGGGGCGTAGGCGCACTCCGGGGCCCAGATGCCCCCGGGTGTGACGGCGAAGCGCTGTCCGGCGTCGGCCAACCCCTCGCGCAGCGCGAACTCACGCAGCCGGGGAGCCAGCAGCGGCTGGAACGGATGGGCCAGGGGGCCGCCGAGCAACTCCACGGTCCCGGCGTCGATCAGCTCCCGCAGCAGTCCGGCTGCACCGTGGCGCCACAGCCGGCCGAACTCCTCCAGCGACCGCTCGGCGTCGGCCAGCTCCCGTATGCCGAAGGCGCGCAGGGCTTCCGGAGTGGTAGCGGTTCCGGCCTCGGCGCCCGTCGGCATCCGCATCGTGGCGGCCTCCAGGGAGCGGAGCCGCCAGTTGGCCAGCCAGCGGTGCATCCCGTCCAGGCAGTAGGGGTCGTCGAGCTGTGCTGCGACGACCGGGGTCAACCCCAGGGTGAGCACCCCGCGCCGGCCGTCGGAGGCGAGCCGCCGCAGGACCCGCATCAGCGGGAGGTAGGCCGCCGCCCACGACTGGTAGAGCCACTCCTCGCCGACCGGCCAGCGGCCGTGATGGGCCAGCCACGGCAGGTGGGTGTGCAGGACCAGGCTGAACCGGCCCGGCACGGCGGGTGCCGCGGTCACGGGCGCACCGCGACGGCGAGCAGGTCGAGGCTGTCGTCGATGTCGCGCTCGCCGGCCGGCAGGATCGTGAAATCCTCGCAGCGGACGTCGGCGACATCGGCGAGCAGGTCGGCCGGCCATGGTGTGCCGGCCAGCGCGAGGCCGATCTGGGCGTCGATGATCGAGCCGCCGTGACGGGCGTCCATCTCGACAAGCCGCGGGCCGTGAAAGACCCCGAAGACCCCCTCGACGGCAAAGCCGCCGGATTCCAGCAGCTCACACAGTTCGGCGGCGTTGAGCTCGCGGGTGTGAAACGGGTTGACCGGAACGTCGCTGCCCGGGGTGAAAGTGATCCGGTTCGGGGTCGACATCAGCAGCGCCCCCCCGGGCCGCAGCAGCCGTAAGCATTCGGTAATGAACTGTGGCTGATCCCACAGATGCTCGATGACCTGGAAGTTCACCACGACGTCCAGCGAAGCGTCGGGCATCGGCAGGGCCGCCAGGTTGGCCTGCACGACCTCGACGCGCGGGTAGCGGGCACGCACGTGCGCCACGGTCGCCTCGTCGTAGTCGACGGCCACCACGCGGCGGGCGTGGGAGGCCAGCAGATCGGCGCCGTAGCCCTCCCCACAACCGGCCTCCAAAACCTCGCGACCAGCGCAAAGAGCCGCGCAGTGCCGGTAGACGACCTCATGGCGGCGGAACCAGTAGTTCTCCACCGCCAGGCCGGGGACCGTCCGCTCACCGGTCAGTGGCAGACCGCCGTCGGCGGAGTCGGTCAGGTGTGTGCCCATCGCAAGGCAGGCTAACCGAGCGGACGCCCTCCCGAACCCCTTGCGGTGCGTCCGATGCGCTGCCGGGCCTGCGGGAACACAATCCGCGGCGGGTTATTGTAGGAGTGCGAACCAGCATAAGTTACCCGTCAGTAACAGGATCTGGTCTGCGGAAGTACCTGAGATTCCGGTGCGGCCGGACGGCCGCCGGACCCGCGGAGGAGGACACAGAGAGCCATGACGAACATCGTGGTGTTGATCAAGCAGGTTCCGGACACCTGGTCGGAGCGCAAGCTTTCCGACGGTGACTGGACCCTCGACCGTGAAGCCGCCGACGCCGTGCTCGACGAGATCAACGAGCGGGCCGTAGAGGAGGCGCTGCTGATCAAGGAGAAGGAGGGCGCCGAGGGCGTGGAGAGCACGGTGACCGTGCTGACCGCCGGCCCCGAGCGCGCCACCGAGGCGATCCGCAAGGCGCTGTCGATGGGCGCCGACCGCGGCGTGCACCTGCTCGACGAGCGCCTGCACGGCTCGGACATGGTCCAGACCGGCTGGGCGCTGGCGCGTGCGCTGGGCGCCATCGAGGGCACCGACCTGGTCATCGCCGGCAACGAGGCCACCGACGGCACCGGTGGCGCGGTCCCCGCGATCATCGCCGAGTACCTCGGTCTGCCGCAGCTGACCCACATGCGTTCGCTGACCGTCTCCGGCGGCACCATCAGCGGCGAGCGCGAAACCGATGAGGGCGTCTACTCCGTCGAGGCCACCCTGCCCGCCGTGGTCAGCGTCAACGAGAAGATCAACGAGCCGCGCTTCCCCTCGTTCAAGGGCATCATGGCCGCCAAGAAGAAGGAAGTGACGACCCTGACCCTCGACGAGATCGGCGTCGAGGCCGACGAAGTGGGTCTGGCCAACGCCGGCTCGAGCGTTCTGACGTCGACCCCCAAGCCGCCCAAGACCGCCGGTGAGAAGGTCAGCGACGAAGGCGAAGGCGGCGCGAAGATCGCCGAGTACCTGGTCGCCCAGAAGATCATCTAGCCCCCGCCGACCAAGACAGACCGAGACAGAAAGAGAACTCCCATGGCTGAAGTACTGGTGCTCGTCGAGCATGCCGACGGTGCGGTCAAGAAGGTCACCTCCGAGTTGATCACCGCCGCTCGTGCGCTGGGCGAACCCTCCGCCGTCGTGGTCGCCGCCCCCGGCACCGCCGCGAAGCTGGCCGAGGACCTCACGGCCGCCGGTGCGGCGAAGATCTACGTCGCGGAGTCCGACGACGTGGAGAACTACCTGATCACCCCGTTCGTCGACGTGCTGGCCAACCTGGTCGAGACCGCCGCCCCCGCGGCCGTGCTGCTGCCGGCCACCGCTGACGGCAAGGAGATCGCCGGCCGGCTGGCCGCCCGGATCGGTTCGGGGGTGCTCTCCGACGTCGTCGACATCAAGGAGGGCGGCACCGCGATCCACTCCATCTTCGGTGGCGCCTTCACCGTCGAGGCCAAGGTAAACGCCGACGTTCCGGTGATCACGGTACGCCCGGGCGCGGTGGAGGCCCAGCCGTCGGCGGGTGCCGGGGAGCAGGTCACCGTCGAGGTGCCGGCGCCGGCCGCCAACGCCACCAAGATCACCAGCCGCCAGCCGGCGGTCGCCGGTGACCGGCCCGAACTGACCGAGGCCGCCATCGTGGTCGCCGGTGGCCGTGGTGTGGGCAGCAAGGAGAAGTTCGACGTCGTCGAGGCGCTGGCCGATTCGATGGGCGGCGCCGTCGGCGCCTCCCGGGCCGCGGTGGACTCCGGCTACTACCCGGGCCAGTTCCAGGTGGGCCAGACCGGCAAGACGGTCTCGCCGCAGCTCTACATCGCGCTCGGCATCTCCCGTGCGATCCAGCACCGCGCCGGGATGCAGACTTCCAAGACGATCGTCGCGGTGAACAAGGACGAGGAGGCGCCGATCTTCGAGATCTCCGACTACGGCGTCGTCGGCGACCTGTTCAACGTCGCGCCGCAGCTGACCGAGGCGATCAAGACCCGCAAGGGCTGATCCCGGCACACCCGCCCGAGCCCCCGCACCTCACCGAAGGTGCGGGGGCTCGCGCGTCTGTTCGTCACCCAAATTGCACCGACGCGTAACGCCGGCGTCGGCATCACGTCCACCGCTCCCGCGACCGTGCTGGCTATGAGCACCTCATCCGTACTCATCGCCCCCGACCACGCCGAGACCCGCCGCTCCGACGGCCCCCGCTACACCCTGCTGCTGACCACCGATCCCGACCATGTCGCCGCCGCCCAACGGCTGCGCTACGAGGTCTTCTCGACCGAGCCCGGGTTCGGTCTGCGCTCTGACACCGCCGTCGACGCCGACCGCTTCGACGAGTTCTGCGATCACATTCTGGTCCGTGACGACGAGTCGGGCGCGATCGTGGGCTGCTACCGCATGCTGCCCCCGCCGGGGGCCATCGCCGCCGGCGGGCTCTACACCGCGACCGAGTTCGATCTGGCCGCGCTGGACCGGTTGCGGCCCTCCATCGTCGAGATGGGCCGGGCGGTGGTGCGCGCCGACCATCGCAACGGGGCGGTGGTCCTGATGATGTGGACCGGCATCCTGGCCTACCTGGACCGCAGCGGCTACGACTACGTCATCGGCTGCGTGTCGGTGCCGACCCACGGCGAGGGCCCGCCGGGCAGCCAGGTCCGCGGGGTGCGCGATATCGTCCTCGCCCGGCACGCCGCCCCACCCGAGCACACCGTCCACCCCTACCGCCCGGTGCTGATCGGCGGCCGGGGCCTGGACGCCATCGAGCCACCGCAGCGGCCGGCCGTGCCGCCGCTGATGCGCGGCTACCTGCGCCTGGGTGCGCGGATCTGTGGTGAACCGGCCCACGATCCGGCGTTCGGGGTCGGCGATTTCCCGGCGCTGCTGGCCAAGAGCCGGGCCGACGCCCGCTATCTCAACCGGCTGCGCTCGGCGGCGGCCGCGGGCGGCGTGCGGTGAGCCCCACCGCGCTGCCGACAAGCCATTCCTGGCTGCCCCGGACATCCTGCGGGGACACCTGCCTGAGTGCCGGCCTGGGCTCGCCGGGCCGGGCGGTCAGCGGATGGCTGCGACCGGCCTGGCGGCTGGGCCTGGCGCTGGCGCTGCTGCCGGCACTGCCGTTGCTGGCGGTGCCGCTGCCGGGCCGGCTGCGCGCCCAGCGGCTGTACTGCCGGTTGATGCTGGCCTGTCTGGGAATTCGGATCACCCTGTCCGGCGGCCCGATTCGCAATCTGCGGGGCGTGCTGGTGGTCAGCAACCACGTGTCCTGGGCCGATGTGTTCGCCATCGGAGCCGTTCTGCCGGGGGCCTTCGTCGCCCGGGCCGACCTCGTCGACTGGCCCGCGTTCGGAACGGCGGCCCGGCTGATGAACGTCATCCCGATCGAACGGGCAAGCCTGCGGGGCCTGCCCGGGGTGGTCGGCGCGGTGACGGCGCGGCTGCGGGCCGGCCGGACCGTCGTCGCCTTCCCGGAGGGGACCACCTGGTGCGGAGCCGGGCACGGACCCTTCCACCACGGGCCGTTCCATCCGGCGATGTTTCAGGCCGCCGTCGACTCCGGCCGGCCGGTGCAGCCGCTGAAGTTGTCCTACCACCATCGCGACGGCAGGGCCTCGACGGTGACGGCCTTTTTCGGTGAGGACTCGCTGCGGGCCTCGCTGCTGCGCACGGTCCGCGCCCGGCGGACCGTCGTCCACGTCGCGGTCCGGCCCCTGCAACTTCCCGCGGTGAACCGCCGCGAACTGGCGGCACGCTGCGCGGAGGTGGTTCGGGCGGGCTGAGCGGAGCACGTCCCCGGCGGAGCTAGGCGGTCCCGGCCGGTATCCTGAACAGGCCATGAGCCAGACCCGGTCGGTGTATCTCGACCACGCTGCCACCACCCCGATGCACCCCGCGGCCGTCGAGGCGATGGCGGCCGCGCTGGCACAGGTGGGCAACCCCTCCTCGCTGCACTCCGCGGGCCGTTCCGCGCGCCGCCGGCTGGAGGAGTCCCGGGAGACCGTCGCCGCCCGGCTGGGGGCGCGGCCATCGGAGGTGATCTTCACCGCCGGCGGAACCGACAGCGACAACCTCGCGGTCAAGGGCATCTTCTGGGCCCGGCGCGACGCCGACCCCCGTCGGCGCCGCATCATCACCACCGGGGTCGAGCACCACGCGGTCCTCGACGCCGTCGGCTGGCTGGCCGACCACGAGGGCGCTCTGGTCAGCACTCTGCCCACCGAGAGTGACGGATCGGTAAGCCCGGCCGCCCTGCGCGAGGCCCTGGCCGGCCACGACGACGTCGCACTGATCTCGGTGATGTGGGCCAACAACGAGGTCGGCACCATCATGCCGGTCGCCGAAATGGCCGCGCTGGCAGCGGAGTTCGGTGTTCCGATGCACAGCGACGCCGTCCAGGCGGTCGGTCAGATCCCGGTGGGCTTCGGCGCCTCGGGCCTCTCCGCAGCCAGCCTCACCGCCCACAAGTTCGGCGGGCCGCCCGGAGTGGGGGCTCTGCTGCTGCGCCGCGACATCCCGTGCGTGCCGCTGCTGCACGGCGGCGGGCAGGAACGCGATGTGCGTTCCGGAACCCCCGACGTCGCCGGCGCGGTGGGGATGGCGGTCGCCGCCGACACAGCGGTCGGAGGACTGCTCACAGCCGCGCCCCGGCTGGCCGGCCTGCGGGACCGGCTGATCGCCGGAGTGCTCGCCTCGATCCCCGACGTGCGGCTCAACGGCGCCCTCGATGAGCGGCGGCTGCCCGGTAACGCCCACTTCACCTTCCGCGGCTGCGAAGGCGACTCCCTGCTGATGCTCCTGGACGCCAACGGGATCGAATGCTCAACCGGCTCGGCCTGCACCGCCGGCGTGGCGCAGACCTCCCATGTGCTGGCGGCCATGGGCGACACGGCCGATCAGGCGCGCGGATCGCTGCGGCTGTCGCTGGGGCACACCAGCACCGAGGACGACGTCGACGCGGTGCTGGCCGTTCTTCCCGCCGTGGTCGAACGCGCCCGCCACGCCGCGCTGGCCAGTTCGCTGGCGGGCGAGCGATGAGGGTCCTCGCCGCGATGAGCGGCGGTGTCGACTCCTCGGTCGCGGCCGCACGGATGGTGGACGCCGGCCATGACGTCGTCGGCGTGCACCTCGCTCTGTCCAGGTCTCCGGGGACGCTGCGCAGCGGATCGCGCGGATGCTGTTCCAAGGAGGACGCGGCGGACGCCCGCCGGGTCGCCGACATCCTGGGAATACCCTTCTACGTCTGGGATTTCGCCGATCGCTTCGAGTCCGAGGTGGTCGACGACTTCATCGCCTCCTACGCCCGGGGGCAGACCCCCAACCCCTGCGTGCGGTGCAACGAGCGGATCAAGTTCTCCGCCCTGGCGGCCAGGGCGCTGGCGCTGGGTTTCGACGCCGTGGCCACCGGCCACTACGCCCGGCTCTCGCAGGGCCGCTTGCGCCGGGCCGTGGACCGGGACAAGGACCAGTCCTACGTGCTGGGGGTGCTCACCGCCGGGCAGTTGCGCCACGCCGCGTTCCCGGTCGGGGACACCGCCAAACCGGCGATCCGGCAAGAAGCGGCCCGGCGCGGGCTGGCGGTGGCCGACAAGCCCGACAGCCACGACATCTGCTTCATCCCCTCCGGGGACACCCGCGCCTTCCTCGGCTCCAGGATCGGGGTGCGGCCCGGCGCCGTCGTAGACGCCGACGGCGCGGTGCTGGCCCGCCACGAGGGTGTGCACGGGTTCACCGTCGGCCAGCGCAAGGGCCTGGGCATTCCGGGCCCGGGCCCCGACGGTGCTCCGCGCTACGTGACGGCGATCGACGCCGAGACCGGCACGGTCCGAGTCGGTAGCGCCACCGACCTCGACGTGCGGGAGTTGACCGGCCGGGATCCAGTGTTCACCTCCGGAACCGCGCCACGCGGACCCATCGAATGCGAGGTCCAGGTCCGCGCCCACGGCGGGGTCGCACCCGGGGTGGCCGAACTGACCGGGGGTGGGGTCCGGATGCGGTTGCGCAGCCCGCTTCGCGGGGTCGCCCCCGGGCAGACCATGGTGCTGTACCGACCCGACCCCGAGGGCGACGAGGTCATCGGCAGCGCCACTCTGTCGTGAGCGTTTTCGCTGCGGCGACCGGGATCGGTTCCTGGCCGGGATCCTCGCCTCGGCGGGCCGCCGAGGTCGTGGTCGGCGAACTTCCCCGGCTGCCCTACCTTCCCGAACTGCCCGCGCGCGGCGTGGGGGCCGACATGATCGGCCGGGCCGGGGCGCTGCTCGTCGACATCGCGATCGACACCGTGCCGCGCGGATACCGGATCACCGCCCGGCGCGGCTCGGTCGCCCGTCGTGCGGCCAGCATCCTCGACGAGGACGTCGACGCCCTCGAGGAGGCCTGGGAGAAGGCCGGTGCGGCGACGGGCGGGGCGACGGTGAAGGTTCAGGCACCCGGGCCGGTCACCCTGGCCGCCGCCCTCGAACTGGGCAACGGGCATCGGGCGATCACCGACGCCGGCGCGGTGCGGGACCTGACCGCCTCGCTGGCCGAGGGGGTGGCCGCCCATCGGGCCGAGGTCGCGCGGCGACTGGGGGCGCCGGTGGTCGTCCAGTTCGACGAGCCGCTGCTGGCTGCCGCGCTGGCCGGCCGGCTCTCGGGTGTGACCTCGCTCAGTCCGGTGCACCCCGTCGAGGAGATGGTGGCTGTCGAACTGCTCGACGCCTGCGTGAGCGCGGTGGGCGGGGAGGTGATGGTGCACTGCTGCGCGGCCGACCCGCCATGGACGGTGCTGCAGCGCAGCACGATCAGTGCGCTGTCGGTAGACGCCGCGCTACTGGGAGACCGTTGTGACGGGATCGGGGAGTTCCTCGACTCCGGGCGCACCGCGGTGCTGGGGGTGCTGTCGGCCACCCAACCGCCGGTTCGGCCCACGGCGGAGCAGGTGGCCGTCGCCGCGGCGGCGCTGACCGACCGGCTCGGGTTCGGCCGACCGGTGCTGGGCGCGCAGGTCGGCATCAGCCCGGCATGCGGCCTGGCCGGGGCGGACGAGCCGTGGGCGCGGGCCGCGACCGGTCTGGCTCAGCGGGCCGCCGCGGCGATCGCCGAGGATCCCGGGGCGATCTGACTTCGGCCCGCCGGTCGACAGGCTCGATAGGGTGGGACCCGACGCTCCCGTCCACAACACCAGCCAGCATCCGAGAGGTGGCGACATGCCCACTCCCTCAGCCGACGTCTTCGACCGTCTGCGGCCCCTGGCCGCGATCGAGGATCCCGCCGCCCGGCCGACCCGCACGGTGGAGGAGGTGTTCACCGGACGGCCGATGGCGACCATCCCGGTCGGCAACGCCGCCGACGCCGAAGCCGCCGTCGCCAAGGCCCGCGTCGCCCAGGCCGGGTGGGCCCGCCGGCCGGTCTCCGAACGGCTCAAGATCGTGGAGCGCTACCGCGATCTGGTGGTCAAGAACAGCGATTTCCTGATGGACCTGTTGCAGGCCGAGGCGGGCAAGGCCCGCTGGGCCGCGCAGGAGGAGCTGATCGACCTGATCGCCAACGCCAACTACTACGCCCGGGTGTCCGCGGACCTGCTCAAGCCGTACACCGTCCAGGCGCTGCTGCCCGGTATCGGTAAGACCACCGTCGCCCACCAGCCCAAGGGCGTTGTCGGGGTGATCTCGCCGTGGAACTACCCCATGACGCTGACCGCCTCGGACTCGGTTCCGGCGCTGATCGCGGGCAACGCGGTCGTGCTCAAACCCGACAGCCAGACGCCCTACTGTGCGCTGGCCTGCGCCGAGTTGCTCTACCAGGCCGGCCTGCCACGCGACCTCTACGCCATCGTCCCCGGGCCGGGTGCGGTCGTCGGCACCACCATCCTGCAGAACTGCGACTACCTGATGTTCACCGGTTCCACCGCGACCGGTCGGGAGCTGGCCGAGCAGTGCGGACGCCGGCTGATCGGGTTCTCCGCCGAACTCGGCGGCAAGAACCCGATGATCGTCACCCGCGGCGCCGACCTGGACAAGGTGGCCAAAGCCGGCACCAGGGCGTGCTTCTCCAACGCGGGCCAGCTGTGCATCTCCATCGAGCGGATCTACGTCGAGAACGGCATCGCCGAGGAGTTCACCGACAAGTTCGGCAAGGCGGTGCGCAACATGCGGCTCGGCAGCGCCTACGACTTCTCCGCCGACATGGGCAGCCTGATCTCCGAAGGCCAGCTGAAGAACATGTCGGACCATGTCGAGGACGCGAAAGCCAAGGGTGCCACGGTGATCGCCGGCGGCAAGGCCCGCCCGGACATCGGTCCGCTGTTCTACGAGCCCACGGTGCTGACCGGCGTCACGCCCGAGATGGAGTGCTACGCCAACGAAACCTTCGGTCCGCTGGTTTCCATCTACCCGGTCGCCGACGTGGAGGAGGCCATCGCGCGGGCCAACGACACCGAGTATGGACTCAACGCCAGCGTGTGGGCGGCCTCGACCGGTGAGGGGGAGCGGATCGCGGCGCGACTGCGGTCGGGCACGGTCAACGTCAACGAGGGTTATGCGTTCGCCTGGGGCAGCCTCAGCGCGCCGATGGGCGGTATGGGTGTCTCGGGAGTGGGCCGCCGGCACGGCCCGGAGGGATTGCTGAAATACACCGAGGCCCAGACGATCGCCACCGCCCGGGTGCTCAACCTCGACCCGCCGTTCGGGATGTCCCCGACGCTCTGGCAGAAGTCGCTGCTGCCGATCGTGCAGGGGGTCATGCGCCTGCCCGGCCGGAACTGACCCCGGCGGCCGTCCCGCCCCCGGGGCAGGCGATAGCCTTCCTGGGTGACCCACCACCCCCCGGACGGCGACCCGGTCACCCCGGCCGTGCGCCGTCGCTGGCGGGAGCTGGCCGACGAGGTGCGCGAGCATCAGTTCCGCTACTACGTCAAGGACGCGCCGGTCATCTCCGACGCCGAGTTCGACAGGTTGTTTCACGACCTGGTCGATCTCGAGGAGCGCTATCCCGAACTGCGGGTGCCGGACTCGCCGACCCAACTGGTCGGCGGGGCGGGATTCGCCACCGAGTTCACCGAGGCCGTTCACCTCGAACGGATGCTCAGTCTCGATGACGTCTTCAACCCCGAGGAACTGGGGGCCTGGTCCAACCGGGTGGAGAACGAGATCGGCCCCGACCCGCACTACCTCTGCGAGCTGAAGATCGACGGGGTGGCGATCGCGCTGGTCTACCGGGGCGGGCGGCTGGAACGCGCGGCCACCCGCGGCGACGGACGGGTGGGTGAGGACGTCACTCTCAATGCCCGAACGATCGGTGATGTGCCCGAAACCCTCACCGATGCAGCAGATTTCCCCGTCCCCGAGCTGCTGGAGGTGCGCGGCGAGGTCTTTTTCATGCTCGCCGACTTCGAGGATCTCAATGCGAGCCTGGTCGCCGACGGCAAGCCGCCGTTCGCCAATCCCCGCAACAGTGCGGCCGGTTCGCTGCGGCAGAAGAACCCGGCGGTCACCGCCCGCCGCCCGCTGCGGATGATCTGCCACGGTCTGGGCTACGCCGACGGGTTCAACCCGGCCAGCCTGCACGACGCCTACACCGCCCTGAAGGCCTGGGGGCTGCCGGTCTCCGGGCACACCACCCGCGTGCAGGGCCTGTCCGCGGTGGAGGAACGGGTCGGGTACTGGGGCGAGCGGCGGCATCAGATCGCGCACGAGATCGACGGCCTGGTGGTCAAAGTCGATGATTTCGCCCAGCAACGCCGCCTCGGCGCCACCTCCCGGGCGCCGCGCTGGGCGGTGGCCTACAAGTACCCTCCCGAGGAGGCCCAGACCCGGCTCAACGACATCCGGGTCAACGTGGGCCGCACCGGCCGGGTCACCCCGTTCGCGTTCATGACCCCGGTCCGCATCGCCGGGTCGACGGTCAGCCTGGCCACCCTGCACAACGCCGCTGAGGTCCAGCGCAAGGGCGTGCTGATCGGTGACACGGTGGTGATCCGCAAGGCCGGGGACGTCATCCCCGAGGTGGTGCGCTCGCTGCCGGAGAGGCGCACCGGCGATGAGGAGCAGTTCGAGATGCCCGCCGAGTGCCCGGTGTGCGGGACCGAGGTGGTGCGCGAGGAGGGCGCGGCGGCGACGCGCTGCCCGAACCTGAACTGCCCGGCGCGCCGGCTGTCGCTGCTGCTGCACTGGGGCGGGCGGCAGGCGATGGACATCGACGGCCTGGGGCCGGCGGTGGCCGAGCAGCTCCTCGACCGCGGACTGGTTGACACTCCCGTCGATCTCTACCACCTGACCGTCGAGCAGGTCACCGACCTCGACCGCATGGCCGAGAAGTCCGCGCAAAACCTCATCGACGCCATTGACGCCAGCCGTGACCGGGGCCTGGAGCGGCTGCTCTTTGCGCTGGGGATCATGCACGTGGGGCGCACCGCGGCGGCGCGGCTGGCGGAGCGGTACAACTCGCTCGCGCAGATAGCCTCCGCCCCGCAGGAGGAGTTGGAGGAGATACCGGACATCGGGCCGAAGATAGCGGAGAGCGTCCGGCACTACTTCGACCGCCCCGAGAGCGCCGATCTGGTGGCGCGGCTGGAGGCGGCGGGTGTGAAGACCACGAG
>Ga0180433_10006438_pt1 | contig 15386 bp, 12 predicted proteins | sample SS_ome_8_FD_132980 | JGI IMG/M metagenome (GOLD analysis project Ga0180433, IMG submission 132980) | Hypersaline lake sediment archaeal communities from the Salton Sea, California, USA - SS_1_D_1 metaG | ecosystem: Environmental > Aquatic > Non-marine Saline and Alkaline > Hypersaline >... | reverse complement strand
TCTCCAACGAGGTCCTCTCGCAGCATCTCCAGGTCTATCTCGATGCTCTCTTCCTCCTCATAGTCCGAATCATAGGTCATTTATCACCTCCCTTGTTTTATTCCCACTCTATAGTCGAGGGCGGCTTTGATGAGATATCGTAGACCACCCGATTCACCCCGGGCACCTCGTTGACGATGCGATTTGATATCCGGGCTAGGAGGTCATAGGGTAGGCGAGCCCAGTCGGCAGTCATGGCATCATCCGAGGTCACCGCGCGTACCGCCACCAAGTAACCGTAGGTCCGATAATCACCCATAACTCCCACGCTCCTGGTATCGGTGAGCACAGCAAAGCTCTGCCACAGGTCGCCGTATAGCTTAGCCTTCTTGATCTCGTTCATAACCACCCAATCGGCAGCCCGCAGTATCTCCAGCTTCTCCTTGGTTACCTCGCCGATAATGCGAATGGAGAGCGCCGGTCCGGGGAAGGGCTGTCGCCACACCATCTCCTCAGGAAGTCCCAATGCCAGCCCTACCTCTCTCACCTCATCCTTGAACAGATCGCGCAGGGGCTCGACGAGGCGGAGGGTCATCTTGGTCGGCAGACCGCCGACATTATGATGGGTCTTTATCATGGCTGTTGCCTTGCTTGCTGTGGTGGCGCTCTCAATAACATCAGGGTAAAGGGTTCCTTGAGCCAGAAAGTCCACCTTCCCCAGCTTGGCCGCTTCCTCTTCGAATACGCGAATGAACTCCTCTCCCACCACCCGCCGTTTCTTCTCGGGGTCAACCACCCCTTCCAGGCGCTTCAGAAACCTCTCAGTGGCATCAACGTAGATGATGTTCATCTTCAGGTTCCTCTGGAAGGTATTGAGCGCTCGCTCTGGCTCCTCGCGGCGGAGCAGGCCGTTATTGACAAAGATGCAGGTTAGCTGATCGCCCACAGCATGGTGAACCAGTGCTGCAGTAACAGCTGAATCTACACCGCCGGAAAGGGCACTGATAACCCTGCCTTCGCCCACCTGCCTCTTGATATTTTCTACGCTCTCGGCGATGAAGCTACCCGCGGTCCAGTTACCGCTACAGCCACAGATTTGGTAGAGGAAGTTTTTCAGGATCTCCTTTCCCTGGGTAGTGTGAACTACTTCGGGGTGAAACTGAAGCCCGATGATCCCATGTTCATTGCCCATGACGGCAATAGGGGAATTTTCGGTGTAGCCAAGAGTGGTGAATCCCGGGGGCATTTCCACAATCTGATCTCCGTGGCTCATCCATACCGGGATGGAAGGGGGCAAACCGGCGAAGATGGGTGATTCCACATCTCCCTGATGCAGGATAGCATGACCGTATTCATGCCTAGTTGCTGGGGCAACCTTTCCCCCCAGCTGATAGGCCAGCACCTGCATCCCGTAGCATATCCCCAGTATGGGGAGACGGCTTTCATAGACATAGGCCGGGGCTAGAGGCGCCCCATCTTGATAGACACCGGCTGGCCCACCCGAGAAGATGAATCCCCTGGGTTTAAGCTTGGCCACCCTCTGCCAGGGGGCATCATAGGGCAGGATCTCGCAGTAGACCTTGCACTGCCGCACCGCCTTGGCGATAAGCATGCTGTATTGCGAGCCGAAGTCGATGATCGCCACGGCCTCGCGATCGACCTCGGGCGCCTTCTCAGGGATGGGCTTCTCGCCACGCAGCTCTTTGGCGATCTCCAGGTAGGCGGACACCTCTAGGTCATCGCTGGTAGTAACCCGAAAGCTATCCTCTTTCTTCTTCATGGCCCGACAAATTCTTGACCAAATCTTACCATTGAGTCCAGGCTTGTGTCAATCAAAAAACCCCAGATGTACACCCGCTGTAACACAGGCCACAGCATGCACTTAGGAGAACCACGTTTCTTGCTCCAAAAAGCAGTGGTTTTGGAGCATCTCCAAAGTCCGTTCACCATTAAAAAGGTTCGTTTTTCGGTCCAGTAACTTCGTCTTCTCTACAGCATTGATATTGCACGGTCAAATATCGATGTGCTAAACTAAGCAGCAGTACAGCAGAACATCAATGGGGGTTAGAATCAGGCAACAACCCAAGGTTAGACAGCTTAAATGATGGCCAAGCAAGATTAAAGGAGGTCAAGAGAATGATCGACTACGGATTCAAGGACAAGGTAGCTATAGTAACCGGAGCGGGGGGAAGAAATTTTGGCTATAACATTTCTCGGCTATTGGCCCAAGAAGGAGCCAACGTAGTAGCCAATGACGTCATCCACGAGGTGGCAGACAAAATAGCCGCCGAGCTCACAGCTTTAGGCCCTAAAGCCATAGCCACCTATGCCGATGTGTCAAGCTACGAAGCCTGTGAGGAGATGGCGCGGAGGGCAAAGGAGGAGTTTGGCAGGATAGACATCCTCATCGCTGTCCCATTCTGGTACCCCATGAAACGATTCATTGAGGAAACACCTGAAGAGTGGCACAAGACCGTTGACATAACCTTCTTCGGGGTGATAAATACAGTTAGGGCTGTGCTCCCCGCCATGATTGAGCAGGGCAAGGGCAGTATCGTCGCCATTGGCTCTGACTCAAGTAGGGTGGGAGAGACTAGCATGGTGGTTTACGGGGCAGCCAAGGCTGGCCTTGTCGCCTTCGCTCGGGGCATAACTCGAGAGCACTCCCGCCATGGCGTACGAATGAACATCGTCAATGCAGGAGCGACTCCACCAGTGGACGATAGCGGCAAATCCATGTTTCCTCCCGAATATGAACAGAAGATAGTGAAGTTCTATCCCCTGGGCAGGCTAGGACGATGGGAGGATGTGGTTAACGCGATAGCATTTCTGGCCTCGGACCGTGCCAGCTTCATAACGGGCCAGTTGCTCCCGGTCAGCGGTGGCTACCAGTGTGTCTAGCTCATGAAAAGGGCAACGTGGGTATCCCCTTTCACTTGGCGCGAGCGTAGAGTTCTTCCATGGTCTAGCGGTCATAGTCGAATATATTGAGGACATCGAATTCTCTTTGAGCTACAGATTGGCGCACCTGCTCGAGCGCTGGGCTATCCAGTTTAGCCCCGCTTTCGTCCCTTGAGACCGCACATCTCGGCGCAGGTATTGAAATTATATGTCCATAGACATATAATAATGCGATGAGTACAGAAACAGAGATTGCAGTCCGAGAGTGCATGAGATGCCACCACAGATGGGTGCCGCGCCAAGCGAGACCACCGCGGCAATGTCCTGAGTGCCATTCCCCCTATTGGCAGACAGCGCGCCAATATACCAAACGTGGACGCCCGCCGAAGACTCAATTGATAGTCATCAGGCCAGACTACCAACCAAAGCGCCACAGAACATGGGGCAATTGGCGTCTCAACAAAAAGCCACCTTACCCTACCCTAGAATTTCCAATAATGCTTGGCAATACCTACGAAGTTGACCTGTGCCGCTGCGGCACACCCCGCGCTCGTGAGTTATGTCTCCAGCAGATGAGCGCGAAGCGCTATATCACATCTGCAGACCTCGGAGACTTAGCACGAGCCTTTCTCGACCTGATGCGCCAAGACGAAATACCTGTAGGGTCTAACAAATGAAGGCTGGCGTTCAATGGTGGTATACGAGCGGATTGATTTCTTTCCATATTGTTACCCCTTCTTGCTTGGCTTAATTATACCTTCTCCAGGTAGGGGTGTCTCATTTTTGCCAAAGCTAGTTGTCTAACTTTGAGATTGGATGTTGGATCGATCTGGATTACTGTGACACTGAGAGAATTGGTTATCAGCATGAGCTCAGTTGGATATACTTGATATGGGTTCGAAGATTACTATGATAAAATGGGAGTAAATGTGCTCGCGTAAGGCTATGTGAGACCATCGAAAGATTTCATCAATTTTCCTTCTAATCAAGCAAGCCCGAAGTTACCACTAAAAAGGGAGCAACGCGATGACAAAATTCAGGGTGTGATACTGCACTGCACATTCCTCGATTTTGTTACATCGTGGCCTAAATATCTAGCCTATGTGGCTAGTGCAGCCCCTGCCAACAAGATAGCGGAATGTTCAACCGAGCACAAAAAGGAAGCGCGGATACAAATCCGCGCTTCCTAAGATAAGGAGGTAAAAAAGATAAGGAGTTAAAAGCGCAAAGGTAAACCTACTCGTAACCACACCTTCGTGCGGTTTTACTCGTTCTAAGCTCTACGCTAGGTTTGTGTAACAGCTGCAGGTTCCCTTACTTTTGGCGTGCGCTTGGGCTTGCCGTTGCTTTCGACTTCCACCTCAGCTGGAATCCCCCTCAGCATGTATGAGAGGGGCAATCCAGAGAAACCCTCCTCCACCGGCAATCCCTCTACGCCCATCTCTATCCTCAGCCACCATGGTATCAAGGTCTTCAGCATGGTGATAACCCCCTTTCACCAGTATTGTCATATCCAGGCGCGATTTCCCATATCAAGTGCAGTGGCTATGCTAGCCCCCCTCTATGTCGTCTGCAGTAGTGGGACATTCTGAGCACGAACACAAAGGACGCCTCAGGCTCCAAAGCGCCGCCTGCTGACGTCGCACACTTACCGATCATCGAGGCATGTCCACTTTTTATGAGTTATTTAGTATTATTTTATGCAATTGTGTTCATTATTATATATTTCTGGCACCAGAACAAGCGACCTTGGCAGGATTTTCAGTAAGAAAATAGTCGTAGGACCTCTAGCAGGCAATAATACAGTCGAGAGAGGTTTGCGGAATTTGGCGAAGGTTAGCGGCAGCCTTATGGGGATGGTCATTCCCAGTCACACCCCTAGGACGGTGTAACAATAGTCCATAATGTACAACGAAGCCTGAGAATAGAGAGGTGCCGGATTCTAACTACCTACAAATGGGTATCGTCCTTCGTTCGTCTTCTTACAGTCTCCAACTCCCTGAGAGTCAACCTTAGCGCTTCCTTCCAGGGAGAGCCACAGCGTTTTTGTCTTTTGCATGGGAGCTACCCTCGAACGAGGTAAAGCATCACTTTATATCAACACTAAATGCCTTCTGTTCGGCGTAGTCTGTTTCCCATGACCGCTTATGGGTCTTAAGCTAGACCTCCCGGGCAACTTGAAGGGCACTCTCACTGGCCTCGGTAATCTTGCCTGGCTGCGCGCTGTCACCGATAACATGGAGGGCCTGCACCTTGCCCTCCAGTTCCTGGGCAAGCCGGCGATCTGACTCCATCCCCACAGCAAGGACTACGCTGTCCGCCTCAAAGAACTCGCTGCCGCCGTCCCGGCTCACCCTCACCCCCTTATCCGTTATCTCCTCGACCTTGGCATTCCTCTCCATCCCAACACCGAGTTCCCTCAACCGGCCCATAGTCACCCATCGCGTGGTTCGTCCTATATCGGCTCCTATCCGATTCAGCATCTCGAGAATGATCACCTTCTTGCCCTTTTCAGCTAGGAACTCAGCCGTCTCGCAGCCCACCAGTCCACCGCCTACCATGGCCACCCTCTCGCCCATCTCCCTACGTCCGGTGAGTACATCTATAGCTGTGGCCACGTTCTTACCGCCCACCCCCGGAATGTCGGGTACTATGGGCACTGCCCCGCTGGCCACAATGACCACATCCGGCTTCAGTTCCTCGACTGTTTTAACAGTGACTTCTTCTCCAAGCCTGACTTTTACACCCAGCTTTTCCATCTGCCCCGCCAGGTAACTCGTCAGGTTACCCAGCTCCTCTTTGTGGGGAGGCAGGACAGCCACCTGGAGTTGCCCACCTAATTGGTCTCTGTTATCTGCCAGTATGACCTCATGGCCCCTCAAGGCAGCCACCCGCGCTGCCTCCATACCTGCGGGACCGCCCCCGATAACAAAAACCTTTTTCCGTTGCTTTGCCGGTTCAATGCTGTATTCTGCCTCCCGGCCTGCCCTGGCATTAACCGAGCACCGGACGCCGCGTCCTTCCGTCAGCCCATCGAAGCAGAGGGAGCAGGCAATGCAAGGGCGTATCTCATCGAATCGCCCCTCCTGGGCCTTGTTGGGCCACTCAGGGTCAGCGATAAGAGGCCGAGCGATATACACCATATCCACTCTCCCCTCAGCCAGGATCTGCTCCGCCAAGCGGGGATCGGGAATCCTGGTGCCACCTATAATTGGAATGTTGACCACCTGCTTGACCCCCTCCGGCAGGTAGATCCAATTTGCCCGGGGCACCGCCATCTGAATGAAGGCGACCGGAGCCTCATGCCATCCCGTGGATACATTTATGGCATGAATACCAACTCTTTCCATCATGGGAGCGACTATCTTGGTATCCTCCAGAGTATTGCCCCCTTCCATGAAATCAGCGCCGGAAACCCGGCACAAGAGAGGGTAGTCTTCTCCGGCCTTCTGTTTGACGCTTTCCACACATTCCAGAAGGAGTCGAGCCCTGTTCTCTATGTCACCACCATAGCCATCGGTCCGCTTATTGGTATGGGCGGAAAGGAAGTGGCTGATGAGACCGGTGCCGGCAATGGCGTTGATTTCAACAGTATCAAACCCCGCCTCTCGCGCCCGGCGGGCACCATCGCCGTAGGACTCCACAATCTGCTTGATCTCGTCAATAGTCAGCGGCCTGGGTTTGGGGGCATCAGCGCGCCGGTCAACACTTACGTCCGAGGGTCCGACCATCTCTAGGCTACCGTCGTCCTTTGCTAGGATCCCAAGAGCGGATATCTGCATGGCCACCTTGGCCCCGCACTCATGCATGAGGTCGGCAAACTCCCGCAGACCGGGTATGCACTCGTCGCTATATACCCCGATGGTTCCGGGGGGAAAAGGCCCGGTATACAGGGGGGGAACGAGGCCGATGACAATGAGGCCCACACCACCTCGAGCTCGCTCGGCATAGAAGTCCTTGAAGCGGTCTGTCACCATGCCGTCGGCTCCAAGGCCCAGCACCATGGCTGGCATGACTATTCTGTTTTTGAGTTCCATCTCTCCGATCTTGATGGGTTCAAATAGCTTTCGCAGCTGGCTCACCGTAGGTCCTCCTTCTGACCAGTATTGCATGATTTACATGGATGGCTTGACCCATGATACAGGAGTTCACTAAACTTAGCAATAGCCTCGGTAGCGCTGCAGTCATTTGAGGAATAGGCTTCGCAACCTGAAATTTCTCTGAGCACAGGCCATTCCCCAAATCGGCCTCCAGCATGAGCCAGAGGGGTTTTGTCTTTTGCAAAACCGATGCTTGTGATATACTGGCATCAGGGTGATAGGGCAGGTCGAGCAAGCTATCGATATCCTTAAAGAGGGGGGCATTGTCGCCTTCCCCACCGACACTGTCTATGGGCTGGGCGCTAGTTGCCTTGATGATAGTGCAGTGGCGAAGGTCTATGAAGCGAAAAAGCGCCCTCATCATCTTGCCCTTCCCCTTCTCCTTTCTCACGTCTCTCAAATAGAGAGCACAGCTCAATCTGTGCCTGAAATTTGTTGGCGCTTGGCAGAGCGCTTCCTGCCAGGGGCTTTAACCCTGGTCTTAAACAAAGCACCTTGGGTATCCAGCGTGCTCACTGGCGGGGAAGATAAGGTTGCACTGAGGGTGCCAAATCACCCCGTTCCCCTTGCCCTTATCCAGGGTCTTGGCGCTCCGATCACGGGCACCAGTGCCAACATCACTGGTAGTCTCAGTCTGCTCACTGCTGAGGAGGTTCGTGAGCAGATGGGGGATAGGGTTGATCTTGTTATCAACGGTAGGTGCCCTGGAGGGCTGGATTCAACGGTGCTTGATCTTACAGGCGAAGCGCCCATGATTTTGAGAGAAGGGGCAATAAGCAGGGAGGAGATTGAGAGGGTGTGTGGCACCAAGGTGAACTAGGAGGAGAAAGGAAATGCGGATCGCTATAGGCTGCGACCACAGGGGGTTGAATCTGAAGAGGATGATAGCAGACCTCATATCTGAGGAAGGGCATAGCTATGAGGACTTCGGCTGCTACGACACCGCTTCAGTGGATTATCCTGACATTGGAGGCAGAGTTGCCCAGGCAGTGGCCGAGGGTCGCTTTGATCACGGCATCTTGGTATGCAGCACCGGGATCGGCATGAGCATGGTAGCCAATAAGGTGCCAGGGGTGCGCGCTGCCCTCTGTCACGATATCTTCAGCGCCCGCCGCAGCCGGGAGCATAACGATGCCAATGTGCTCTGCCTCGGGGAGTGGGTTGTGGGAGAGGGCCTAGCCCGGGAAATCGCTAGCGCCTATCTTGGTGCCCAGTTCCAGGGAGGTAGGCATGCGCAACGCCTAGAAAAAGTGCGGGATTGGGAGTGCCAAAGCCTTCCTTGACAACTCCTAGCCCCACTGTTAAGATTTGTTGACTTTCAGCAACAGGAGAAATGGCCTGTGCCACGAATATTAGATCGGGTTAATGAGCCCCAGAACCTGAAAGGATTGACCTTTCTCGAATTAGAGCAGCTTGCTGCTGAAATTCGCAAGGAGATCATCAGCATAATTACCACCAACGGAGGTCATCTTGCATCCAACCTGGGCGTGGTGGAGCTTACCATCGCCTTACATCGGTCCTTTGACAGTCCCCGAGACAAGATCGTATGGGATGTAAGCCATCAAACCTACGCTCATAAACTGCTCACCGGGCGCAGGGAACTCTTCCCCACCATTCGCCAGCACGGAGGTATCAGCGGATTTGCCGAGCGGGCGGAAAGCCCTCATGACCACTTTGGTGCCGGACATGCCAGCACCTCGATCTCGGCGGCACTAGGTATGGCTATCGCTCGCGACATTGCACGTGAAAGTCATCATGTGGTGGCCGTTATCGGGGATGGCGCTATGACCGGAGGGATGGCCTTCGAAGCCTTGAACCAGGCAGGCCATCTCGGCAATAGGCTCATCGTGGTGCTCAATGATAATGGGTTGGCGATCTCACCTAGCGTTGGCGCCCTCTCTAAGCTTTTCTATCGGCTCAGGCTTGACCGCCGCTACCATCGAGCCAAGGAAGAGGCTCAACATGTGATCACCAAGCTTCCCATGGGGCCCCGGGTTTGGCAAGCGGGGGCCAGGGTGAAGAAGGGCTTCAAGGGGCTAATCATTCCCTCAATATTCTGGGAGGAGCTGGGCTTCGCCTATATCGGACCCATTGATGGGCATGACATCGCCGAGCTGGAAGCGGCATTGGCCCAGGCAAAAGAATACTCTAACCGGCCAATCCTGGTTCATGTGATCACCACTAAAGGCAAGGGGCACAGCCCTGCCGAGGAGGATGCCGTTGGCTTTCATGGGGTGGCACCAAACCAGCGCCAGAAAGAGAGAGTCCCTTCCTATAGCGAGGTCTTGGGCAGAACTGTCCTTCGCCTTAGTCGTGATAATCCCAAGATAGTAGCAATCACGGCAGCTATGCCCGAGGGCACGGGACTGAATATGGTAGCCCGCGAGTTCCCGGGGCGTGTCTTCGATGTCGGCATCTGCGAACAACACGCTGTTACCTTCGCCGCGGGCTTGGCCAGTCAGGGATTCATCCCCATCGTGGTCGTATATTCTACCTTCCTCCAACGCGCTCTGGACCAGGTCATCCACGATGTTTGCCTCCAAAATCTACCCATGGTCTTCGCCATCGACCGCGGCGGCATTGTGGGTGAGGACGGTAAGACCCACCAAGGCGCCTTTGACCTCTCCTATCTCAGTTTTATCCCCGGCATGGTTGTCGCCTCTCCCAAGGATGAAAACGAGCTTCAGCATCTCCTTTATACCGCGGTGAAGGCAAATTGCCCCTTTGCCCTTCGTTATCCTAAGGACTCGGCATTGGGTGTGTCCTTAGATCAGGAACTGCAGGAATTGCCTATCGGGAGGGGTGAAGTGCTCAGGGAGGGAAAGGATGCAGCAATTCTGGCTATAGGGATTAGTGTCGCCCCGGCTCTGGAGGCAGCGAGGAGGCTTGACGAGCAGGGCGTCGGCTGTGCTGTGGTTAACGCCCGGTTTGCCAAACCCCTGGATTCTTCGTTGATTCGTGATTTGGCTTATGCCAAGAAGAGATTGGTTACCGTTGAGGAGAATGCCATCGCTGGCGGTTTTGGCAGCGCTGTGCTTGAGCTTGTGCAGAGCTCTGGTATTCACGATGTTAAGGTAGAGCTTATCGGGCTGCCCGATGAGTTCGTGGAGCACGGATCTCAAGCAGTGCTTCGGGCTAAGTACGATCTTGATGCTGAGGGAATAGCGAAGCGGATTCTTTCTTCCTTCTCCGAACTCAGCCATCCCGTTAAGGGAGCAAAGGAGTAAACGATCCTTTGGATGACGGCGCAAACTTGCTCGGCGAGGTGTAAATACTGCGAAAAGCCCATCAGGTGCTTTACATTGCACCTGATGTTTTTGTTGCGAGGTGAGAATTGGCTTTACCCCAGGCTTTCCACCGCTACCGGGAAGAACTAAATAAAGAGTTAGAATCCATCATCGGCAGAAGCAGCCTAGCGCTCTATGATATGATGCGCTATCATTTGGGTTGGATCGATGAGGAAGGTCGCCCTGTGGAAGCCAAAGGTGGCAAGCTGGTGCGTCCCACCCTTTGTTTGCTTTCCTGCGAGGCAGTGGGGAGTGACTGGCAGGTGGCTCTTCCTGCCGCAGCAGCGGTGGAGCTAGTGCACAATTACTCCTTGATTCACGACGACATCGAGGACGGCGATGAGGAACGCCGAGGCCGAGCCACAGTTTGGCGGATTTGGGGCCAGCCGCAGGCGATAAATGCCGGTGATGCCATGCATTCCCTGGCTAGGCTTGCTATCTTGAGGCTGGATGAGAGAGGCGTTCCGCATAAGAAAGTGCTTCGGGCGGCCTCTATTCTCGACAATACCAGTTTCGAGCTTTGCCGCGGACAGTATTTGGACATCAGCTACGAGAGTCAATTTGACATAAATATCGATGCCTATCTGGAGATGATCGATGGCAAGACCGCTGCCCTCATGGCCTGTTCTCTTGAACTCGGGGCTCTACTGGGCACGGAGGAAGAGAACTTGATACAGAGGTTTCGCCGCTTGGGCCGTAAACTGGGGCTGGCCTATCAGATGAAGAACGATGTTTTGGGCATCTGGGGCGGCGATTCCTCAGCTAGTGACATCAAAAAGAAAAAGAAGACCTTGCCCGTGATCTATGCCCTGGAAAGAGCTGAAGGGAAGGAAAGGGAGGAACTGCTGAGGATCTATGGCAAAAAGACGATAAACTCTAAGGATGTTGAGCGGGTGGTTCAGCTTTTGCGCCATATTGGCGCGGAGGAGTATACTGAAGAGATGGCTAAGAGTTATTATCAGGAAGCGATAGCCGAGCTGGAAGAGGCAGGGCTTTCTTCCAAAGCCAAAAAGGAGCTGATGGAGGTAATCGCTTTCTTGGTGGAGCAGAAGTATTAGATGAGGGGCGAAAAATGAAGCTAGCGATCACTGGAAAGGGCGGTGTGGGTAAAACAACCCTGGCCAGCCTGCTGGCGCGACTCTATGCTGCTGAAGGAAATACTGTGCTGGCCATAGATGCTAACCCTGATGCAAACCTGGCTTCAGCCATCGGTCTGCCGCAGGAGCAGGCGCAGCGCATAACACCTATCGCCGAGATGAGCGACCTCATTGAGGAGCGCACCGGAGCCAAGCCAGGTACTCAGGCCCCCTTCTTTAAACTCAATCCTCAGGTCGATGATATCCCGGATAGGTTTTCAGCAACCTTAAACGGTATCAAGTTGCTCATAATGGGCACTGTGAAGAAGGGGGGCGGCGGTTGTATGTGCCCCGAGAGCGCCCTCCTCAGAAACCTGTTGAACCACCTGCTGCTCAGGAGGTCGGAGGTGGTGATCATGGACATGGATGCCGGGGTGGAGCATCTGGGTCGGGGTACTACGCGGGCCGTTGATGCGTTCATCATCGTTGTCGAGCCGGGGAGAAGGAGCATTCAGACAGCGGAGGCGATCAAGAATCTGGCTAAGGACCTCGGCATAGAGAAGTGCTATGTGGTTGGTTCTAAGACCACAAGCGATGCTGATCGTCGCTTCATTATCGATAATACGCCCGGTTTCGAGGTGCTGGGCTTCATAAACTATAACCCGATGATCATCGAGGCCGATCTCAAAGGCATGAGCGTTTTTGATGCCGCCCCCGAAGCGGTGGCAGAGGCGAGAACAATAAAGCAGAGGCTGGAGGATATCGGCAAGGAGGGCGAATGAACAAGCAAAGCGTCAGGGACATCGATGTCAAGGGCAAAAGGGTTCTGCTCAGGGTTGATTTAAATGTTCCCCTCGACCCCGAGACTGGCGAGATCAGCGATGATACCCGTGTTCGGGCGGTTCTGCCCACTGTCAAATATCTGGTCGATAATAAAGCGAAGTTGATCCTTTGCTCCCATTTCGGGCGCCCTGAGGGAAAGGTGGTTGATGAGTTGAGGCTGGCTCCAGTAGGGGAGCGCCTATCTCAGATTCTGGGCTTGCCAGTGCAGATGGCCAAGGACTGCATTGGTCCCGAGGTGGAGGAAGCGGTAGAGAGACTCAAGGAAGGGGATATCCTGCTACTGGAAAATCTTCGCTTTCACCCTGAGGAAGAGAATAACGACCCCGGTTTTGCTCAGGCGCTAGCCCAGCTGGCAGATGTCTATGTTAACGATGCCTTCGGTACTGCTCACCGTGCCCACGCCTCTACTGCTGGCGTCGCCGATTATCTGCCGGCGGTCGCCGGTTTCCTGATGCAAAGGGAGCTCGAATTCATGAGCAAGGCGCTCAATGAGCCGGAGCGCCCGGTTGCCGCTATTATAGGTGGAGCTAAGATAAGCGATAAGATAGGCGTCCTGGAGCACCTGATGGAAAGGGTCGATTCCTTGCTCATTGCCGGAGGCATGGGCTCCACCTTCCTCAAGGCTTTGAAATATGGCGTTGGCCAATCCACGGTGGAGGAAAACAAGCTCGGGCTGGCACAGTGGCTGGTGGAAAAGGCAGCGGAGAGGGGTGTCCATCTCCTTCTGCCTGCCGATGTGGTGGTTGCTGACCGCTTTGCCTCTGATGCCCGTTCCAAAGTGGTTTCCATAACTGATGTGCCTTCCGGCTGGTATGTCATGGATATCGGCCCCCGAACCATCGAGCTCTTCGAGGCCAAGCTACGCAAGTGCAAAACCATTATCTGGAATGGCCCGGTGGGCGTCTTTGAGTTCCCTAAGTTTGCAAAGGGAACCGAGGCCCTCGCCCACCTGCTCGCCGGTCTGGATGCCACCACTATAATTGGCGGCGGCTCCACCGCTGAGGTGGTGCAGGAGATGGGCCTGGTGGACAATATGACACATGTCTCCACGGGGGGTGGGGCATCGCTGAAAATCCTTGAGGGCAAAACCCTCCCTGGGGTAGCAGCCCTCCTTGATAAGGAGAGCCAATGATCGGGCTTGACCAGATCAAGGACATCACCCGATCCACTCCATCCAAGATCGTGCTTCTGGTCATCGATGGCTTGGGGGGATTGCCCCACCCAGAAACGGGCAAGACAGAGCTGGAAACAGCCAACACCCCCAACCTTGACCGCTTGGCCAAAGAGGGCATTTGCGGCCTAGTAGACACAGTCAGCCCCGGGATCACGCCGGGTAGCGCCCCGGGACATCTCGCTCTCTTCGGCTACGACCCGCTGAAGTTCACCGTGGGGCGCGGTGTCCTCGAGGCCCTGGGCATAGATTTTGAACTCCAGGAAGGGGATATTGCTGCCAGGGGCAACTTCTGCACCATGGACAAGAACGGTATCATCACCGATCGCAGGGCGGGGCGCATTTCGACTTCGAAATGTACAGAGCTATGCCAGCTCCTGGATGGGATTAAAGTAGACGATGTGGACCTTTTGGTGTCGCCGGTAAGGGAGCACCGCTTTGTGGTCGTGTTCCGCGGGGAAGGCCTTGAGGATGAACTCAGTGACTCCGATCCGCAACGGGATGGGATGCCAACCAAGGAGGTCGTTCCCCTCGCTACCGGGGCGGCCAGGGCTGCCCATATCGTCAACAAATTCATCGCCCAAGCCAAGGCTACCTTGGCTGACCACTATCCGACGAATATGGTGCTCCTCAGAGGCTTCGCCCAGTATCCCAATTTACCCCTGATGAGCGAGGTCTTCAAGCTAAAGCCCGCTGCCATCGCCGCATATCCCATGTATCGCGGGCTGGCCAAGGTTGTGGGTATGGAGGTTTTAGCCACGGGTTCTACCATCCAAGAGGAGCTTGAAACTTTGGCTCAGCACTACGACAGCTATGACTTCTTCTTCATTCATATCAAGGGGACGGATAGCGCAGGCGAGGACGGCGATTTCGATAGGAAGGCTGGCATCATCGAGGAGGTGGATATTGCTTTGGCGAGCCTTACAAGCCTCAATCCAGATGTTATCATTGTCACCGCCGATCACTCCACGCCAGCGTTATTAAAAGGGCATAGTTGGCACCCGGTTCCCTTCCTTTTGCGCTCAAACTGGTGCCGCCCGGACCAGGTGCAGGAGTTCTCAGAGAAGGCCTGTAGCTCGGGGTCCCTGGGAAGATTTCTTGCCACCAATATCATGCCTTTGGCACTGGCAAATGCCCAGAAGTTGAGCAAATTTGGCGCTTAGGAGAGCTATGAGAACACCGTTTATCGCCGGCAACTGGAAGATGAATACCACCGTGGCCCAGGCCTCAACCCTGGTAGCGGAGATGAGGGAGAGGCTGGACCGAGTAGAGGGTGTGGAGAAGGTGCTTTGCCCCCCTTTCATTTCTCTAGCCACAATAGGGGAGCTTCTGCGGGGGACATCGATCAAGCTCGGGGCGCAAAACATGTACTTCGAGGAAAAGGGCGCCTACACCGGCGAGGTCTCCCCACTGATGCTTTCCCAGCTCTGTGAGTTTGTAATTCTGGGGCACTCCGAGCGCAGACAGTACTTCGCTGAGACCGATGAGTTGATTAACAAGAAAGTTGGGGCCGCGCTCAAGATAGGGCTGACCCCTATCCTATGCGTTGGCGAGAAGCTGGAGGAGAAAGAGGCGGGTGAGACTGCAGAGGTGGTCGCCAGGCAGGTGAGAGGGGCGCTCGAGGGTATAGAGTCGCCTCAGGGATTGGTCATTGCCTATGAGCCGATTTGGGCTATTGGCACCGGTAAGGCGGCAACGCCCCCCGAGTCCAACGACACCATCGGACTGCTTCGGCGCACTGTGGCCCAGCTTTACGGGGAAGAGTTTGCTCAGGGAGTGCGCATCCTCTATGGCGGCAGTGTTACAGCATCCAATATCGCCGGCTTTATGGAACAGCCGGAGATCGATGGCGCCCTCGTGGGTGGAGCGAGCCTCAAGGCTGAGGAATTCTCGAGCATCGTAGAGCAGTCAACAGCGATCAAGAAGACGAAATGAGCCACCTTGTTGCTATCGTGGGGCCCACAGCCATAGGCAAGAGCAAGCTGGCAATTCGGCTGGCGCAAATTTTTGATGGCGAAATCGTAAGCGC
>Ga0180433_10006436_pt1 | contig 15387 bp, 19 predicted proteins | sample SS_ome_8_FD_132980 | JGI IMG/M metagenome (GOLD analysis project Ga0180433, IMG submission 132980) | Hypersaline lake sediment archaeal communities from the Salton Sea, California, USA - SS_1_D_1 metaG | ecosystem: Environmental > Aquatic > Non-marine Saline and Alkaline > Hypersaline >... | reverse complement strand
TAATTAGTTGGAATCTCTTCTGTGTCTACAATTCTTAACTTATCAGCATTGAAAATCGCATAGTCTTCATATTGGTTCATACCAATAGCTCCTGTAGTCACCCAACCATCATACTTTCCCTCTAAATGAGGAATCATCTCTCGAAGGTCATCAATCCCAAACTCCATTTGCATCTGTTCAAAATCGCTTATATCAATCCGACATACAGTCAGTGGCTCTGTCAGGCGTACCGTATGTACGAAAGCCTTTGGAGGCTCTCTGTATCCAGTTGCGAACTCGACCGCAATATACTTCTCGTTAGTTAACCAGACTGCACCCCATTCGGTCCAATCCATATCAAAATCTTCAAAAGGATCTTCGCCTTCTTCACAACCTGATCCATGGTAAAAGTCGCCACTAATGGCTTCTGAGTGAAGGTCCAACTCTTCTAGAGGGTCGTATTCATCATATTCATCGTATTCGAACAATTTCAAGAATTCGATCATGGAGATATATAGCCTCCAACAGGGGAAAGGTAATCCTTCATTTTCAAAAACATAAGCCCCTTACCAGATGATAAAATTCTGAGAGTTGGCTTGAACTCCTTACTATCTCTCAGGTTGTTTTGAAGCATAAAGCTGAGTCTTGCCAAACAGGATGCTAACTCAATGTCACAGAACTGAAACTCATTGGTAAATTCTATCGATTTCAAAGCACGAGAATAAATCTCCAAAGCGTAGTTGTGTCTCCCAAGCGCCAGACATGCCCCAACAGAATTTACTACAGTCGTAGGCATAACCTCAATTTCTCCACAATCAACCAACGTGTTTAGATACTTTCGAGAGTACTCAGACCTACCTAGTCCATAGTAAACATACGCCATAGCTAAGAGATATGACGTAACCCATCTATAGTTGAATTTATCAGTCATATCCTCAGGAAGATTCTCCTTCATCCACAAATCCCTCATGTAAAGATCGGTTGAGCTTCCTAAATTGTCGTTCATAAAACGATAGGCAAGGATACAAAAAGCTTTGCCACGTACACGAAATGACGTTGATGAATCCCACAATGCCTTTGCTTTTTGCATTTGGACTTCGGGAGCGTCTAGTCTATTCCGATAGATGTTATCCATATTTATAATTAGCTAATGAGTGAAAATTTAGACAGGCTTCCAGAAGATCCAGAACTGGCATTGTACCTTCTTAAACAGCAAGGTGTAGATCCCAGAACTTGGAAACCAGAAGAAGTCGAGATGCTCTCTCTAGCTCTTCAAGAACTCCGTACGGGAGGGGATTCAACAATTCTGAAGCAGATGGAAGCGATCGACTTCTATCGTAAACCCCCTTGCATTGAAGAGTTTCTGGAGAGCCCTGAATATATGGGTGATGTGTGTACTGCTGATCCGATCACCAACAACCCCGGAATCTTTCCAAAGTGGCGAGAGGTTCTGTACCGAGATTTCGATGAGAGTAGCATCACAAACCAAGTTATATTCACAGGAGGGATTGGGCTTGGTAAATCGCTAGTTAAGGGCACTCTAGTTCAAACTCTGACAGGCTCGAAGCCTATTGAACAAATCAAGATTGGAGAAACGATTTACACAGAGACAGGGCTCCACAGGGTTCAGGATTGGATCGATGAAGGACGTATCAAGACCACGACACTGACTACAAAGCATGGACATACACTAACAGGAGGTTACTTCAAACATAGAGTGAGAGTCATTAACCCATCGACATTCGAGATCGAGTGGAAATTAATGAGAGAACTCGAAACTGATGATATCGTGGTTTTCAAACCAAATACTGTACCTTCCTCGTTTGAACAGAACAAACATGCTGAGCTTATCGGTTGGACAGCAGGAGATGGGAATAAGAACCCTTCTAATCTTCGATTATCTGTGAATGAGGCTCTTGAAACTGATTATGTACGTAGTTTAGTTCAAGACACATCCCCTTCTGAATACAGCGAGTCGGTTTCGAAAGGAACGTTCTACACATACTCCAACGGTGGAAATACTCCAAAAGAGTGTCTAGACTTATGTAAAGCATATTCTCACGAGCGGGAGATTCCTTACTCCATATTAGCTAGTAAGGAGAATCTAAGAGCTTTTCTCAAAGGTTATTTTTCAGCAGATGGCTCTGCATCGAACGGTATCCTAGAAGTTACTACCACATCAAAGGTCCTTGCCGAACAAGTTCGCGTTGGGCTCATATCCTTAGGCATCTACTGCGGTATATCTTCAAAGATCCCTGTATTGAACGGTGAGCCTAAAAGAAGAGCTTATACCATTCGTGTGATCGGAACCAAATCGAAGCAGAAGTTTTCTGACGAAATTGGTCTAATCCCTTACAAGCAGGAAAAACTTTCTGAACAACTCAGCAGGAATTCAAACGATGATCATTGGTTCTCCTTTCCAGTATCCGAGGGTGGTTTGGCACGACTAAGAGACCTCCAACCTACTTACAATGCTAAAAAGCCTCATCCTGAAGGTCTGACAAAGGAGCATACGCCAAAAGGACTGCTGAAAAGGCTCAGGACACAAAAGTGTACATTGAGTCTACTACAGCAGGTCCTCGATGCAGGTGGGACCTTACCTAAGAGTCTCCAGCAATTGGCTGAAGGAGAACTTATGTTCGATACGGTGGAAAAAGTTTGCCACGGTAGAGAACATTGTTTTGATATCTCAGTAGATAGTGATCCAACCTACATCTCAAATGGTATCATCAGTCACAACACCTACTGTGGCTGTTTGGCTATTCTATACAAGCTCGCCTTTGCCTTGTGCCTGAGGAACCCTCTTCTTTACTACGGACTGTCTAAGGCTACACAGCTTGTGTGTTCATTCTTCTCCGTTACACAGAAGCAGGTCCAAGGAGGTGCCTTTCGTGATGCTGTTAGTCTGATGAGCCAAAGCCCATTCTTTGTTGAACGAATTCCTGATAACCTGAACAACAGACGCTTTGCCAACAGACGTATCGAGCTTCAGAACAACATTATCATCGAGGCAGGATCTCAAATGCACGAAGCTCTTGGGCGTAACACACTCTACTCCTTAGTCGATGAGATCAACTTCCGACTTGAGAAGGAAGCGGCTGACGCGGCTGAGTCCCTCATCAACTCCATTACACGGAGACAGAAATCACGTTTCGGTAACCAGCACTCTGGTCTTCTGGTTGTTATCTCATCAGCTAAAGAGGAAAATGACTTCCTAACTGGACATATCAAAAAGTGTCGAGACAAGGAGGAAGTTGCGATCTACGACTTTCCATGGTGGGATGTAGCTGGTCCGATCAAGATGAAGCCACCTTACTCCGGTGAGAAGTTTTATGTCGATATCGGGGATCAGACCACACCCTCGAAGATCCTCGATGAAGCTGATGATATCAACGCCATACCGGACCATCGACTGCTTGAAGTTCCGGTCGAGCACAGATCTGAATTTGAAGAAGATCTCGATGGTGCTATTCGAGATATCGGAGGTAAAACCACGGGTAGGCAATCAAAATTCTTCGGCAACATCATCCCCATCATCAACAGCCTTCGAGATGACATCCAAAGTCCGTTGAATGGAGGTATGGAGGTAATCAAAAACTCTGTCACGAGCGAGCATGCCTTGAAAGAATGCTTCAACGAAAAAGTACTGTGCCAAATACGAGGAGGAACTATCATGCCTCGTAGACATAGTACTGCACCCCGATTCCTCCACATTGATATGTCTTCTGGTGCTCAAGATGCTCTGGGATTCGGAATGGTTCACCCTATTGGTCTGGCAAAGGTAACGGAATATGATCGTTTGGCTGGTAGGGAAATGGAATTGCAGAAACCAATCTTCGAACTAGACATGGCTTTTCGAATACTCCGTGAAGACCCTAATGAGCCGATCGACTTCGGTAGGCTTCGTCAGTTTATCATGTGGCTATATCGAGACTGTGGTTTTGAAATTGCAAAAGTGACAGCCGACTTGCTTAACATGAGTGGCGACACGCTCGCGCTTCTACGTAGAGAAGGTCTCGACGCTGAATACCTTTCCATGGATGAGAAGATCACCTTGAAAGGAAACAAGAAGCACGGTCCTGCTGGTGGATATCACAGCTTTAGGCAAGCCTTCTCGGAAAGGCGCATCCACACATACCCCTGCAACTGGCTATTTCAGGAGCTGATCAACCTTGAAGTCATTAACGATAAAGTTGATCACCCTAAGAAATGGGGTAACTACTGGTGTACACCTGATGGAGATAGGTTCAACCCCGGAACAGAAGTTGCATCTAAGGACGTTGCTGATGCAGTAGGTGGAGCTATCTACAGCGCCGAGAGGTATGAGGAGCACTTCACCAACCTTGCACCTGAGCACGTTAACCAAGTCCTTGCAGAAGTTGCTTCTGAACCGATCATGCAGGAGGGTGCTCCTGCGGATATCATGGTAATGTAGTTATTCTCATGACTGATAAGGATGCCCAGTATTTAGCAGCAGTTGAAGCTGGTGACATGGAGACGGCTCAGCGGATGATTGATGACGCTGCTAGGGATGCGGGGTATGGTACCTATTCACATCGACGAGGAGATGGGAAGAATGTTAAAGCAACGGGCTGGGTAGTCCTTTTTGTTGATCGTGAAAAACAAAATAATTTAAGCTATGGTCCTCAAGAATATCTGATTAATGAACTTCAATTAATGGAGGGTATTCCTGATTGGATGGTTGATGCCTACCAGGAATTTATCGAATGGGAAAATGCGGGACTCCGCAATGTTGAGATTATGTCTCGCGAAGAGGCAATTGAAAATTTAGCCCCCCCGAATATAGTGGCTTATGCAGGGGCATGGGACAATCCTGAGTGGGTTTCTTATTTATGGGAAAATTACGAAAACAAACTTGATGGTTTCGTCGGGGTGGAAACTCCTGACGGCGCGGCTGTTTGGGATGCCTATTCCGCCTCAATCAAATCCGCTGACCCTGTAACCTACGATTCGAATGGAAACGTGATTCCCTTGTCACGAAGATTTAATCAATCATCTGATTCGATTTATGAAAGCGCAAAATCTTTTTTAAGTTTATGGAATTAGACTATGAGGACCCAGAGAGGGATCTTAACCTCGTGACCCTTATGGTCTAGAAGTAGACACCAAACAGGTGTCGAGCCAAAGACCACATAAGACTGACCATCCTCTGGCACTACAGTATCTCCAACCTGTGGAACATCAACTCCCAGTTCTAGTGTGTTAGCCAGATATTGAAGGGCTAACAGATAATCCTTTTTGCTTCCTTGATCAGAAGCGTATTTCTTGGAAGTTCGCCAGTGCTTTTCAATCTCGATCTCGTCTCGGTTGAGCAGCTTGGCGACTGCTTTCATTGTGCGGGTCATGAATTCAACAACTCTGCTAGTTTACCTACTTTGGCTTTCGATAGTTCGAGCATCCCAATATGGATCAACTTATTCCCATTAGGGAGATCTGCCGAAACCACATAATCAGGTAAATCTTGATTTGAAGACCCTTTACTTACATTATCAATTTGAGCATTCCGCTTCATAACATTTTGAAGCGCCTTGTCAAAACTTGGTTCTTGAGTTACTCTCGATGCGTAATAGTCTCTTGCATGACCCACACCCTGTTTCTGAGGTCTACGTACTTTCTCACTTATTCCTAAAACCGGAGTATATAAGCTGCCATCACTGCCAGCCTGTCTAAGCGATAAATACACGACACAGTGTTTTGCATCAAATATGTGTGTAATTTCATCATTCGTGTTCTTATCGAATTCATAGTCTGGCATAAGTAGTACAACCTTCAAACCCTTTTGGTTGAGTTTGTCTTGAAGCTTACTCGACCATTCCGCCAATTTTTCTTCAGCTTGCTTTTTCTGTAGTATCATTATTTTCTTTCGTTTCTATAACTTGTGCTTCACGCATCAAACCGTTTAAAAAGTCTTGAACCTTTGCTCGCCCTTCTGTTCCTAATCTCAGCCCCTGCTTCTGGGCTTGCTTTTGCGTCTCATCCAAAGGAACTGTAAGATCCTGAATGGCATCTGGCGATGCAGTCAATTGAGCTTCCTCCGCAACTTGTTTGTGATACCTCGCCAAAGCGTTCGCTTCTTTGTAAAGCATTTGCAGTAACCTGACCACATCTTTACTCTCCATAGTTGCTAGCGTTCGCTTTAACTCCATAGGACTTTGACCAAAAAAATGATCTTCGACCTCTGAGATATGCTGAAAGGTATCTGACAGCCTTTTCATCTGGTGGTTATCTACAGCGAGTTGAACCAGATCAGCTCGTTCCTGAAGATTTGTCAACTGCCGAGATAGTGCCGTCACGAATTGGACACTCAAAGGCTTACCTTGTGCTACGAACTCAACAGCTTGCTGCACAGCCTCTAACGACGTAGGCTCGTCTGCTTGGACCAATTCAGTATTTTTTTCACTCATTAAAAAGAAATTAGACGTTCGTTACTCAGTATGGAAGAGAAATGGATCATCTACAACACAGAAACGAAGAAGCGTGCAACAACACAAACTTATACAAGTCAAGAGCTTGCAGAGAGTGCAAAAAGCACGCTACTCACAGAGGGCAAGGAGAAGAAGCCTCAGAATCTCCAAGTTCGACAACTCTTGGAAGGCTGAGTAAACCTCTTGCTCGACTTTGCGTTCTCCGTAAAAGTATGAACGCAAAAGCAGATTTTGTTGAACAACTAAAAACACACAATCTATTATGAAAAATCAGACAGTTCAAAATATTGGCTACTACAACGCTAACGAATATCCTATTTCATGGGTAAGACCTTCTAAAGGTCAGACGCCTATAGACTTGGAAGGGGGGCAACCCGTCACAGACGCTAAAGGTATGCTCGTTGAGTATCACGAAGAGTTGGAGGAGAAAGTTGCTCAAGGGCTCCTATCTCGTGCAACCAGTGCAATGCCTAACTTCGTAAATTGGAATGCCATTCGGGAGCGCCAGCTCAACAAGCGTCCAAATAGTGTTGCCAAAGAAAAGCCTCAGGGTGAAAAGTCAGGAGAACCTAGTGTCATGAAAGTGGCATCAATCTCTTCTGAACACGGTGTCTCGGAAACCGAGGTTGATCGGCGCAAGATGGACGTATCAGCCATTGATATTGAAAAGTATCCAGGTGTTGAGGTCCTAGCTGAAGGCTTCTACCGTTACAACAACATCTCATTCGACAGCAAACTTGCACTTCAGACGTTTCTAGCTCAAGAAAATAGTAACGACTAAGTATAGAGTATGGCAGATGATTTCATTGTGACAGGCGCTTTGCTGGGGAGGATAGCATCCTTCCTTGGCAAAGGGTCTGACCCTTTCAATTCAGATATCCCCGATGATTCACCTCCGAATTACTCACAATACAGTAATGAATCGCTGATTCCAGATGGCTATAACCTGACAAGGGCAATAGCCTATGTGGAAAATCAGAACGATTCCACACAATTTGCGACTATCCAAACTATTGGAGGAACTCTACCTACCTTAGAGATATCAGCAGATAAAGCACAACAGGTTCTAGTCGGGGGGAAAATTCAAAGGTATGCTGCTAATGCTTACCCCCTCAACTTCTCAGGTACAGGTCCCAGAGCACGAGGATTCGTAGACGGCAATAACACAGCGAGTGGTTATTACTGGGAGGGAGATCAAGGACGTCCTTTTGATGGCTCAGGTGCAGACGGGTTCACAATTAATACAAATCAATTCGGTTCGATCAATCTAACCATTTGGAACAACTACACAACATACGGAATTTATCACAACGATGTGCTCCTCGACACCCTACGGGTAGGACAGGCTACAGGATCAGCTTACCTATTCACAGTAGCAGATCTTACAGCAGGTTTAAATCAATTTAGATGGGACTATATAGACGGCGCAGAACCTATAAGCCCCGAAGAAGATACAGACCAATTCAGATCAGCACCTATTAGCCAAGGAGGGGAGCTTGGTGTATGGGGAGTTGATGTGGATAGTCAAATAGACGGTTTTTAATGAAAGATCTTTACCATATTACAGGACAACTCCTTCATGGAGATCTTGAGTATATAGGGTTGCCGGAAGAAGCTATTGCTGAAGGAGTCCCTCAAGATACCACGACTGATTACTCTCAGTACGGTCCTACACCTGTCATCGATGATGGGGATGTCCCTGCGGAAGCTCTGGCAAAGATCAGTGCTTTCAGAATCTCTGAACTGTCTTTCACTGAAACTATCAACGTAGGCGGATGGGTGTCAATAGACATTAACAGCGCTATTGCTCAAAACGCACTTATCTTCGCTACGGTCGAACGAACATTACCAGATTACTCTTTTAACTATACTATTGCTGAAGAAGATATCAACGTAGACCATACTCCATGGAGGTTAACTTATTTTAGTGGTTGGCTTAACCCCGTAGTTAGAGGTATTTATCTAATTCCTGCTTCGGGGAGATTCTCTCATAATGTCGTGCTGGATACGGACATTCCTATTTGGACAACATCTTCATACACAGATGTTGTCCTACGTCAAGATGGGTCGCCATTAGCAACAGCACATATTCAAACACCTGAAGAATCCACTTCATTCTATAGTATTGCCTCTCTATCTGTAGGTTCAAATGTGTTCTCACTTGCAAACACTCTTGGAGACTTTGGCACAATCCTACGTTCTAAACTAGTGGTCATGACCTTAAACGGACTTTCTTAATGGCAGACGAATATTTACCAACTTTAGAAGATCTAGAAAGGATCAGGAATTTTACAGGTCAAAAAAGACACGGTAAAGCAGACCTAGAACCTCTCTACTCTGCTTACAACGCTATTGACGATGTTTCTAATGGTATGTCTTTAATCGAGGCAATAGCTACGCTTAACCAAGTCGATAAACTCAGGCTTACTTACCAGTCAGTAGACTCTTACGGGAGCCTACCTTCGTTGTCATTCGAATCCCCATCACATCAATGGGTTCTGGTCCTAACCAGAGTTCAGAAAGCAACCGCTTACAGTGCTAGTATAAACGAAATCACCAAGCTAAATTTTCCAGAATGGGTGTGGAACTGGGACCCTCTGATTCTATTCCAACATTGGTATTTTGGATACCTTTTTGGATACACAGGTTTCTGGGGTTCTGGGCTGAGCGGTCTACAATTAGCTGACGGTATAGGTTACTACTTAGGTGGAACCAATATGCAAAACATGCAAAGAGATGGTTCTGTTGTTCGTTTTGATGCTCAAGGACAAGCAACTTGGGAAATGTCAGAAGTGCCTTTGAAGACACATGATTCAAGTCTAGGTCAATGGTTTCAAGTAAAACACAATAATCGACTTGTTTCACAAGCATTTGCAAATCTAACAGATTCCGAGATGATAACCATGGATACTGTCCAACTAGGACAAACGTATAACACTTTCAAGATCGAAGGAGAATTTGACAACGCAACAGTGAAAGCCGCCAACATCACAGTAGTTGGCATGAGAGACCTTACAGTATGACCAAATATTTTTATCACCTAAAAACTAAAGATGTAATCACCTTACGAGTACCTACTGTTCGAACAGAGGATTCCCTGAAGGTTGCAATACAGCCCTACCTAGATAAGGGTTATACAGAGGTATCAGAAGCCGATGGGCAAAAGTACATCAAAGAAAAATTGCACTCCATTCAAGAAGAAGCTCAGAAAAAACAACAGAAGAGCACTCAAGCCTCCGACTTACCATCTCAATCCGCTCCTTCAAACGAGCCTATTCGAGCTAATATAGAGGAAATGGCTGAAGCAACTTTTAATAGTCTTCTGGAAAAGAGAAATAAGCTCGTCACTCTGGCTGACAAAAATCACATCGAAGCGAACATTCTTCTGGATTTACCAGATAAACTTCCTAAGTCGGATACTCCGAAAAAGTTGACTAAGACTGGTGAGAAAATGAAGAAAGTATGGATCGAAGAACAGATCAAAAACATTTCCGCCATGAAGGAGAGTGGTCCCTTAGCCACTTCTGACTCCAATTGATTTTCCACTTCTTTGTCTCTCCACGATAATGCGTTTGTCCTGTTAATACAGAACTAATAACGCGAGGCTCTCTAGTTTCTGGCGTAAGTTTTAGAAACCCTAAGTTGATTATTTCACCCTCTTCTGCTTGCTTCTGTAAAAAGCCCAAAACCAAAGACACTGCTCTCTTGGCTTCTTTCTTTGGAACGTCATACTCTTGTTGAATTCCATTTACAAGAGTCTTCATATATTTCCTTCGAAATTCGTTCGTACCAAATATAGCGTCCATACTTAATTAGAGAACCATGTTTCCTCAAAATCAGTTTCAAACTACTCAACCTATAGCCACAGACCGTTACTATGGGATCTACTATGGGAAAGTCGAGCAACGAATAGATCCTGAAAGAATGGGTCGCGTAAAGGTTCGGATTTTTGGATTACATGGCGATGAAATGCAAGTTGAGGACCTGCCATGGGCACTACCTAATGCAACTGCTTGGAACAAAGGAGGTTTTTTCAATGTCCCACCTATTGGGACAGTAGTCACTATCCAGTTCCAAACTGGAGATCCTGAATACCCTGTATGGACCGGAGGTCATTGGGGCATAATCGGAGAAGAGAGGGATCTGTCGGCATTATTAAGTGAATCTCTAATCGTCAACATTTCCCCAGAACCCGAAGCGCCAGATGGACAAGGAGCTGCGGCAAATACAAATTGGGCGAGTAGCTCGTTTGGAGGTAAGCGAATCGAAGAAGGTCCTTTAAAACAGGAAGAGATCAAAGACGCGCTATCTTCCGATGCACCTAACAATTTTGGCTTTTCGTCTCCTCTACACAAACATATTGAACTCGACGATAGAAAAGGCAGAGAGAAGGTAAAACTAGCCGACTATCTCGATAACATGCTGTGGTTAAACTCTGAGCATGCGTCCATCACGTTAGAGACTAGTCAAGGAATACAAGGCGGAACAGAAGTTTTTGGTCTGACGGCTAACTCTGATCCTGCCGTTATGTCATGGCAGATGTACGGCGCAGGAGGTACATACGCAGGAGATTGGTCCATCTTAGGAGATCTGAACAAGGGCTACATCGAGATAACCTCTCCAGGTATGTACCGAATCTATCTAGATCGTAGGAGAAGACGAATCGAGATCTGGACAGGTAAGGGGCACCATATCGTCGCCTGTGACGGCATGACAGACGATGAGGTATCTAAACTCTCCGAAGACGAGACTGCCTTTCAGGAGGCAGTACAGCAGCGAGAGAGTGACACTGAGCCAACTCTCATAGCGGGTAAGAGGAATACCTCTATGCCATTGCGTTCTTCAGAAGAGCATTTAAAATCCAATTATGTCATAGCTCGAACAGAGGGTAAGCGTCAGTTAGTCCTTGGGGACAGTATTGGCGACGATGAACTAAAGACCACGGCATTGGTATCGCCTGATGGGAGTTATCTCATGATGCACGAATCAGGAGGAGAAGAGTCAAACGTGGTCGAAGTCTACAGTGCGGGTAAGCTCAATTTCTTTGCTGAAGATGAAATTAACATGCGAAGTGCCTCTGCCAACATTCAACTCGATGGAACCGAAGTTCACTTCAACAGTGACAAAGCCCCTCAAATGGAGGAGAAATTAGGAGATGATACTACGGTCTCAAAATACGTTGGGGATGTCGAACCTTGGATTGAGCAGCCCCCTAAGAGCAAAAACGTGATCAAAGCTTCGGAATACCCTTATTTCGAAGAAGCGGAAAAAATCCCCGGTTACGAGGATCAAACCAGTACTTAACGGCTGTGTCATGAAATAAGTACTTGTCAAGTACTACTTATGATGTAAGATCCCGTATGTTACCGACTCCACGTATAATCGAATCGCTACAAGCCATCTTCTCAATCGTCTACGCGGCTGAGACTGATGAGATTGCTGTCAATTGCCCTTATTGCACTTATCGCAAGATGTCGGAGGACAAAACCGGACATCTGCATCTCAATTTTGTCAAAAACGCAGCCCACTGTGTCAAATGCGATTGGGGACACCCGAATTTAAGAGATTGGCTCAAGTCAAAGAACTTCGATGGTATCCTCCCCCTTCCACGACCTTCTGAACTCTTTGTAAAACCCGAACCAAAACCATACCAGCTTCAAAGCGCAGCACTGCCTAAAGGATGCTCCTTGATGAGCCGAATCGATCAAGACGAATTTGCTCAGAGTCTGCTCGATAAAAATCTAGACCCTGATGACTGGGTTAATGCTCGTTGCTTCAAATGCACTAGCGGAAAGCATCAAGGGTATGTCATCTTTCCATTCTACGAAAATAACAATTTAGTCTACTGGCAAGGTCGGGCAGCATGGGAAGGTCTCATAAGAAAAGCAAACCCGTCAAAATCAGAATTAGCTCTCGGTCGGGCTTCTTGGTTGTATGGATGGCAACCTGATATCCCTCCTGGTTCGCATATTCACCTATGTGAGGGCACTCTTGATAAAATTTCCGCAGAAAAATTCGTTCGTAAGCATTATGGAGAAGATCACTTCGTCTTTGCTTTGCAAGGTACTGCGTTTTCTTTCCCTGATGGAATTATTCATCCTCTCAATACTCAATTCGGTAAACTATCTTCTATTCAACCAGCGGACGTAAACATTCTCTTTGATCCTGATGCAATCTACAAAGCCAAAGGCTTAGCAAAACAACTTCAGCTATGTGATTTTGAAGTCAGCGTATCAGAGCTTGTTAACGGAGATCCAAATGAGGTTTCAGATGAAGAGCTTAAAAGCGCACTGGATAATGATTGGGGGAATTCATTGTTATCAAAACTACAGACCAGTAAAATATGAAATTAGACCAACTCTATGATCTAGGTAAGCCGATAGTCGAACAACTATCATACTCGTTTTTCGCCAAAAACAGAGAGGCTTACCAGATTCAAGGCATAACAGTGGAAGATTTACAAAGTTATCTTTGGGAAGTCCTTTACGCCAAATATGCCCCCACTGTCGAAAAGAATCCGACATACTACGACGAAGAATCGTTCAAAAAATCTTTCTTTGTTGGAGGTAGGAAGGCTCTTTTGAGCCATGTCAAAAAATACATCCAATCGAGGAAACGAGGAGACTTCATCAAAAAAGGAGCTATTTACCTAAATAGCCCTCACCCAACCACAGGCATGGAAACAGAACTCGGCTCCGAACAAGAAGACGAGTATCTCAAAAAAGTCAAGCACGCTGTTGATAAATGTGATAACCCTCTCGCGCAAAGAGCACTTTTCTTAGTAGCCACCGAAAAGTATAGCAGTAAGAACCAACTTAGAAAACGCCTTCAGCTACCCATAAATCAATTCAACTTTATCTGGGCAGAAATTCAAAAGGCGCTTTCTGATTTTGTATTCACACCTCAACAAGAAGTTCAAATTTATGAGTGATATATTACGAGAATTAGACTTTGAGGCTATTAGCTCCTCACTTGGTATCGAAGTAAATTCGGAGATCCCTAGACCAATTTTGAAAAAGGTTGTGTCTAAACGTTTGAAAGTTCTTTCAGGCAAGGATATTGATATGATACCTAACTTCGTTTGGACAGCCCTTAGGAAGCATCTAGATGAGCACCCGCCACAGCATGTCATACGAGAATCCGCTGATAGTATTAGGCTTGTAGGGTACAGTATAGAAGATCTGACCAATAACGCCAAATACGCTACATGGACATCACATAATGATGTGCTTATCGAAGAAACACCAGCAGGACTCGAACTTCAAAGCGAAGTTTTTAAACCTTGGACAGACAAGAATCTAGCCTCTGTTATCTCGAATATACTCTCAGGAAGTAATTATTTCCATGAGTCTGCTTGATAAAGAGACCGAAATTATAGAGCCACGTCCAGCGGGAGTTCTTGAAGCAGCCGACTTCGAGGATGTCTTAGTTCGTACTGCAACTGAGGATGATCGTGATTCTCACTTCCTTCGCCAATATACCGTGGGAGTCAAACAGTGGGTACAAGGCGTTGTCAATATTAAGGGGAAACCTATTCGCCTGATCAAATCAACTCCTATGCGAGCTTTTGCCGATTACCTCTGTTTGTTAAAAGAGGAGGATAATCCTATTGCTTCACAACTCGAAGATGCTGACTCCCTAGCACGCTTTCCGATGCCTATTGTCATAATGGGAAGACCTTCTTGGGAGTGGCGAAGTGATTACGGTAACTCAAAATCAACCGTACGTAGAATCGGATTATCAGACGATAATCTAAAGACAGGTTGGAGTCATGCTCCCCGACCATTAGATATTACATTCACACTAGACTTCTACGCTAAAACGGAGTTACAGATGGGATGGATCGTCACTCAAATAGAGAAGCAATTTTACCCCCTCGCATATGCTAAGATTCCAAGTGCATATCGAGATGTTCAGGATGATCCGGCATACAACCGCTGGATGCCTATCAAACACGGGGGTTTTCAAGATAACAGCGAGTTAGAGCCAGACACCGCAGGAGATCGTCTACTAAGACAGACACTAACCATCACTGTCGAAGGCTATCTGTTCTACGACATTAAAGAAGCTCCAATGGCTCACAGGTGGAACTTAGAAGTAGATATCGACTCTGGAGACGAAGTTGAAACCAACGAACTTGATGTTAACGACTCTGCGCCGACTTTAACTTCGAGTGACGTTGACGAGCTGCCCACCCAACCTCTTGAGCCTTCGACGGATGGAGTAGTTGTATAAAGTGAGTCCACTCCTTTTTCCACCGACTAGCATACTGATCGAATCGAGGGTCTCTTAAGACTGAAACAAGAGATTCTTCGTCATAGAGATAGGTCTTAAGGTTATCCCATGATCTTAGTATAAACTCATCTCTGAGAGGTTCTGGCACAAATTTATACCCTCGCAAGTTAGCGTCAATCTCGTACAGAATGTCTCTTTCATGGTCCTCATCAGTCTCTTCAATTGTATGCCAGACTGACTCTTGACGGTCCCACATAGTCTCATCAGAGGCGTAAATCGCATGACCTAATTCATGACACAGAGCGAAAAGCGCCTCCTTATCTGACTGCCCTTTCTTCAGCAGGATCTTCTTGGTCCCGTCATCCTCGATGATATGCCAGTTCCCGAAGCACTTTCCGAATAGCGGATGATAAAAACCTTCGTTTAGCATCACGCTATATCCAAGCGCGTACAATTCACTTCGGGCTTCTAAAAAGGCTCTTCTGATCATGAAGACAGTATGATCAGAAAATCAGGAATGTCAAGTCATTTTTGGCAACGATTCCACTGTTGGATACAATTCCACGTCTTCAAGCACTCCCGCTTTGATGTTAGTCACAATGTTCTCAAACGCCTCTTGGATTTTAGCAGGGGATTTTCGATATTTCTTACCCAAACGCTTAACATTCTCTTGTGAAGAGTCTTCTGACAAGCTCGTGTAAATAGAAACAGCTTCCTGCCATTTTCG
>Ga0180433_10006435_pt1 | contig 15388 bp, 16 predicted proteins | sample SS_ome_8_FD_132980 | JGI IMG/M metagenome (GOLD analysis project Ga0180433, IMG submission 132980) | Hypersaline lake sediment archaeal communities from the Salton Sea, California, USA - SS_1_D_1 metaG | ecosystem: Environmental > Aquatic > Non-marine Saline and Alkaline > Hypersaline >... | reverse complement strand
CGGTGTTTCTGCTCATCGAGCGGAGTCAGGACCGCTCGACGCGCGGCGAGCAGCGCGAGGTCCACCACATCATGGCGCAGCTGGAGCATCGTTTCTTCGCGCTCGAGCTCGACGGACTCTTTCGCTCGCTGTCGGATTTGCTGTGCCTCGTCGCGCGCTTCCGCGACAATTCGGTCTTTGACCTGCTCTGCTTCTTTGACCGCCTTCCGGACCTGTTCTCGGCCCGCCTCGCGGGCGTCGTCGAGCATCTGCTGGCGTTCCTCATCTATTCGCGCCATTTCCGCCTTCGCGCGCTCGCCCGCATCGAGGCCTTCGGCGATCTCCTGTTCGCGCTGGCTCATGGCGTTCAGCAATGGTCCGAAGAGGAACCTCCGAAGCAGCAAGAACAGGACCACGAAGGCGACGACCTGCAGGAACAGGACCGCCGGGTCTAAGTTGAGGAGACCTCCACCTTCACTCATGATCTTGTACCATCTCCACTTTCGACCTATCTGCGGGCTAGCCGCCGGCGATTCGCTCGAGCACATCCGCCGCGGCGGGCAGCTTGCCCGAGAGCATGAAGCTGATAACGAGGGCGTAGATCGTCAGCGACTCGATGAAGGCCAACCCCAAGATCATGAGGGTGAAAAGCCTTCCCCCCGCTTCGGGCTGCCGTGCTGTGGCTTCGAGCGCCGCCGCTATGGCACGCCCCTGCCCCAAGCTGCCGGCGAAGGCCGCAATAGCCACTGCGAGCCCCGTTGCCAGCGCGAGTCCGAACAGATACAGCATCTGCCTCTCCTTTCTTCATTCCGGGCGGTTGATCCGCCCTCGACCACATCCGACCGACGCGATGCAGCGCCTTTTGCCTGAGGGTTAGTGCTCATCCTCTGCGTGCGCCAAGACGCCGCTCAGGTAAACCGCCGTCAGCATTGAGAAGATCGCCGCCTGAACGACCGAGACGAGCATCCCGAGCATCATATTCGGAAGTTGCACCGGGATGGGAATCCAGTGACGCGCCAGTCCGACGACGAGTCCAATCAGTATGAGCACGACCATTTCTTCCGCCATGAGGTTGCCGAAAAGCCGTACGGCCAGCGTCACTGGACGAAAGAGCTCTCCAATCACGTGGACGATACAAACGAGTGGCGCGAGCAGCACGTACGGAAACTGCGGCGGCACGCCGGCCACGAAGTGCTTGAAATATCCCAAGCCTTGCTCTTTAAACCCGTAGTATTGGACGACGACAAAGACGATCACAGCCAGTCCGGCCGTGATATTGAGGTTCGAGGTCGGGGCCATGCACCCTGGAATGAGCCCCATGAGATTCATCAGGGCGATGTAGATGAACAATGTGCCGATGAAGGGGACGAACTCCACTCCACGCGGGCCCATGATTCCCACGACGAGGCTGCGCAGCCCGCCGACGATCATTTCGAGCGCGGTTTGGAGCCCTCGGGCTCGGACCGAGAGGCTTCTCGTGCCAACCACCGCAATCGCGGTGAGAAGCAGGATCGCCACCAGCGACCAAGCAAAGGCGAGCGCGGCGGCGCTATGAAAGAGTGGCTTCCCGCCGATCTCCACGGACATGATCCAGTTCAGCCATGTCTGTGGATGGGGCGTCCCCCCTTCCTCCGAGGCGAAGCCGGGCCGGGCCGCTGTAGCGAAGAGGCCAGCTACCAATATTGCTCTGGTCCTCGACGTGGCTCGCTTCATCGCGACCCCAAGGTGAGTCCCTTCTGCATGGTGGAAGTCAGCATCGTTCGTAGGGCGAAAAGCGTTGCCATAGCGGGAACCACTGCAACGCCCACACACACCCCCATCGGATCGGCCCATCCCATGGTGATCCCAAGCCAGAGCAACGCGATGATAAGCGGCCACTTCGCCGCCCATACGAGCCAGAGGCGACGGCCAGCGGTTCGATTTCGGCTGGGAAGCAACCAGCGACGGACGAGCTGCAGGTGGAGCGCCATGCAAGCGATGCCGATGGCTCCGCCGAGGGCCACGCCTACACCAACCTGCTTATCGAGCCGCGCGCTGATCGCCATGGCCAAGACCCATGCCGTCAGCGACCATAGGGCGACTGCCCTCACCGGTCGTAGATCACGCTCGCAAGTGCTCAATGGCTCGTGTGCCATCACCGATGAGACGCTCCGCTTCCCTTCTCAGGTAGTTCCCTCAATGCTCGAAGCACCTCGAGGAAACCGACCGCTGTGCCCAGTAAGGTGCCCACGAGCGTGAGCCATGGACCAGTCCCCCAGCGATCGTCGAAGTACCGCCCGACCAGGGCTCCGACGACGATAGTAACGGCGAGGACGAACCCAATGCCACCGACCGCGCCAATCGTCCGTATCGGTCTGGGCTGCCGACAGGCCATTCGGCACCTCACCACGACAAAAAAATCAACGAGGCTAGCATGGCCTCGCTAGGGGGAAATGTCCTCTGCTTCACGGCCCCGCTATCATAGCCCCCAGTTCGAAGCGTTGTCAAGCACGCCATGACAAGAGAAGGATATGCCCGCGCTGAAGTCAGACTCCGCTTCGATTGAGCGCTCATGTGCCCGGCCTTTCCCCAATCGGTTTCGAACGGTGGTTGACTTTTATGCGAGCGCGCTGTAGGCTTGCTTTAGACATGCGGCACCAGGGGCAGCAAAAGGATGACATCTGAGGAGGTCGAGCTTACAGTCGAAGCCGTTGCCCTCGACTGGAAGGGAAATCCTGTCGTTGTCCTGAGAGAGCGCGGGGGGCGGCGCGCCGTATTCATCTGGGTGGGAATCTCCGAGGCGACCGCCATCAGCATGCGGCTGGAGGATCAGCGCGCTCCTCGGCCTTTGACTCACGATCTCATCTGCACCATCCTCGACGAAGTTCAGGTCAGCATAGACCGCATCACCATCGAGGATATGCGCGGGGAAACCTATTATGCCATGCTCCACCTCACCGATGGCGATGAGAGCACGGCCATCGATTGCCGCCCCAGCGACGCCATAGCCCTCGCCCTGCGCGCGCAAGCTTCGATCTACATCAGTGAAGCACTGCTCTCTCGCCTGGAGGAGGAGCGCCGAGAGGCCGGAGTCGAGCTTTCCCCGGGAACGACTATCGTCGAAGCGGGCGATTCGACCGTCCATTGAACGCCTCACGGACACCGACACGGCGTCCCCTGACATCTGGGACAACCCTTCGCGTATTTCCGAACGGCATCCTCGAGGTTCACGCCACTCATACTCGCTAGGGTGCTGAGCCATGCGAGCGTGTCGCCGAACTCTTCGTTCAGCTCTTCGATCTTTCCGCTTCGAATGGCCTGAGCAAGCTCGCCCACTTCCTCGACGAACCAACGAAAACTGCCGTCCACCCCACGGGCGCTGTCTTTTTCGTAGTAGATTCGTTCGATGAGTTGCTGGAATTCCTGTAAGTGCATGGCTCTCTCTGCTCGCTTTGCCCGTCTTAATGTTGCCGCGTGAACAGCCGACGCAGCAGCGACCTTCCCGGACCGGGACGCCGCTTGGCCAATATCACCGAGCACGAGGCCCGACGGGCCACGGAGCGGGTCTTCTCCCCGAAGATAAGCTGGCTCAGAATCGGCTCTCTCGCGGCGCCGAGAATCAATAGATCGACGTCTTTCGATGCCGCGATCATTCCCGCCGCGGTCGAACGAGCCTGCACGATGTCGAGATCGACATCTGAATCCTCGCCCGTGGCCTTATCCAAAAATGTCTTCGTTGTCGCGCCGTCCATGGGCGTGCCGCGCTTGATGACATGCAGGTACCGCGGCTTCGCCTTGAGCTGGGCTTCGAGTGCCTGCGCCACCTCGATCCCGAGCTGGGCATGCGGGCTCGCGGTCACTCCGACGAGAATGCGGGAGAAGCGAGCGCCTTTGTCGTGCCAGTGGAGCAACAGCGTATCGACGGGGGAGGCCCGAAGCACCGGGTCGAGCGTGGTCCCCATCAGCGATCCCTTCTTCCTTCCTCCTCGCCAACCCAACACCAGGACGGCTGGGTCCTTCTCGGCCACGGCCTCCAACAGGCCTTTGTGCAGACGGTCGGACACGTAGAGTGACCCGAGCACGGGCACATCCATCTTCTCCCCCACGGCCACCGCCGCTTCGAAGAGCGGCTCCGAGCGGTCGAGAAACTCCCGGCTTTCCGACCGGGGAAGCTGTCGCGGAATCTGAAGCATGTGGAGCGCGATCACAGAGGTCCCGCGGTGCTTGGCGAGCGCGCACGCGAGGCGGGTCAGTGGCTCGACGGTATCGGGGTTTGCCAGGGCGACGAGAATAGGGTCTTTGATGGGGGCTACCGTGCGCTCTTCGAGGAGCACTTTCGCCCCGGTCTCTTCGCGCTCTCGCTTGCGCGCGTACTCCCGGAATACGATCAACCCCAAGACGATCCACGCGCCGGTCACGTACCAGGCCGTGCTGCTGAAACGAAAGAGGTAGGCGGCCAAGAAGAGGAGACATACCGTCGACAGCAGCGGGATCCACGGGGCGAACGGAACCCGAAATCCGCGTTTTTCGTCCGGTCGCTGATATCGAAGAGCGACGACCGAGAGGTTGATCATGCCGAAGAGAAACATAAAGGTGATGTCGGTCGCGCTCGCCACATCCTCCAGCGGCAGCGCGACGGCCATCGCGGCGATCCCCAAGGCCGACAGGAGCACGGCCCCGTAGGGCGTCCGACGGCGTCGATGGATGCGGGCGAAGACGCCCGGCAGATTGAAATCTCTGCCCATGGCGAACGACACCCGCGACGATGAGTACAGCGTGGCGTTCAAAGCCGATGTCGTCGCAAACAAACCGCCGATCAGCAGCAGCGCGATCCCTCCGGGAGCAAACTGTCGCGCGGCTTCGAGCACCGCCAGCTCGGCATGCGCTCCGAGAAACTGCCAGACCGGCGTGCCCGAGGGGGCGTCGACGGCCGTCAGCATGGTAAAGGCGATCAGAACGTAGATCGGGATCACGCACGCGACGGATAAGAAGATCGCCCGTGGGATATTGCGTCTGGGCTGCCGAACCTCCTCACCACACTGGGCGATGATCTCATATCCCTCGAAGGCGACAAACGTCAGGCCCATCGCCGTCAAAAGCCCACCGACGCCGGCGGGGAAAAACGGCGTCAGGCTGGTGGGCCACTCTGGCGCCCCGCGCAAAGCCCACAACCCCGAAACGGCGAACACGAAGAGGATCGCCATCTGCCCGACTGTGATGGCATTGCCCGCCCGCCCGGTTTCCGCCGAACCGCGGAAGTTCACGTACGCGAAGACGGCGACGACCAGCACGGCGAGTATCTTGACTTCCCCTGCATCCGAAACCGAGGGAATTCCCAGATGGAAGCTGTGCAGGAGCTGGGCGAAGTACGCGCCGAACGCAATCGCGTAGAGGCTGCAGGCCACCGAGTGGCTAAACCACGACATCCACCCGGCCAGGAACCCAAACGGGCCGGGCAGGGCCAACTTCGCCCACGCGTAACCGCCTCCGGCCTGGGGAAACGTTGACCCGAGCTCCGCGTACGACATGGCCGCCGTCAAAGCCACGATCCCATTGAGTATGAAGGCGAGGATGAGCGCCGGACCGGCGGTCCCGGCGGCAATACCGGTGAGCACGAATATGCCCGCGCCCACCATCGCGCCGACTCCAATCAGCGTGGCCTCCGCCAGGCCCATGCCCCGTTTCAGCTTAATCTCTCGTTGCGCCACAGCCAACCTTCCTTCTCGTCGATCCTCTTTCTCTTCTCCGGTTTCGGCGGAGACCCCTCGAAAGATCGCCGCGCTCGCGATGGCTTCGAGGCTTGGCTCGACGCAGTATGATGAACGACGGCGGCCTATGGGGTTTATTGTTTTGTGGTAACGCTCGATATGAAGATGCCAAGCGCAGACGTCTCGCGGGAGAGATGGCCACTATTCGTTTCCTCTGCACTCCCTTCGCTCGCGCTCGCGGGTTTGGCAAAGGAGAAGGGGGGTGATGGATGGACAAGCAAACACAGCGTGCAGTGGCAAGATGGATGATGGTTTGGGGAGCAAGTTCCCGAAAGACCACCCCGCGCCACAGGATGGAATAATAGCGCTAAAACTGGGTTTCGTTCGAGGCTGTTAGCATCCGATTTTTGTTGTTCTTTGTTGTTGAATATCCCCTTATCGCGATGATCGGGGTGTTCTTTTTTCTGTTTCTACGCGCGTGTTTTGTCGTCTGTCTCTTGCCCTCGTAGGCCGATGGTAGGTTCCCAGGAGAATATGGAATAAGTCACTAGTTTCAGCGGCAGCGCGGGCTCGCGGCAAAGGGTTTTCGGCCGGCAGTATGGAGGCATGCTGAGCCATATTCATCCCCCACCCCGCCACGAGCATCGGCAAATCCATGCCGCACAAGTGGGCATGTGATGCGGAAGGAATTCACCGCGATCAGCGCCTTCTCAACGATCATTGCTTTTACAGCGGGCGCGGTCCTGTGCATGCAGGTATCCAACTTAGATCTTGCGGCGGGCGTAAAAATCTCGTCTCCTGTATTATGGGCCGCCGAGGTTGCTATCTTCGGGACCGCGGTCTACGCTTGGCGCACCAATGTCTCTGTAATTGGATGGCTTCTCGGTATCGGCGTGTTTGTTACGATCCGGGTAGTTCTGACTTCGTGCGCAGGTATGGCTCTCGCCCTGCAGCAAGAGAATCCCGATTTTGATGTGACTCTGGCTCAGGCTTCGATGTTGATTCCCCGGGGATGCGCCGCTCTCTTCGCACTTATGGTCTGCTATCCTCTCCGAATCTTTCTCCCCGAACGACCGCCTGAGCGACGGCGCACGGGAAACAGATTCCGCGAAAGCCCGGCCGTCGCGTCTGCGGCCAAGGGAGCTGAGGCGGATGGTGGGTTACTCATCGTGGCGCTGAAGGATTCTAAGACAGGGTCCCAGGATAGGTCTGAGACTGTTTCTACACATTCCCATGTGACGCAGGCTCCTATCAATACGTCGATCGAGGGCGAGGTCGAACTGCCCATGAGCACAGTGCTTGCCCTGTTGCCGGAGCATATTGTATCCGACAGAGCGTTGGCTCTAGGGGATACGCAAATGATGACTATTTCGCTGGATGTGATTCTCCCACAGATTAAGGAGGCCCAGGTGGTGTTCAGCGTGGCGGATCTTCGAGCGTGGATTCCGCCTGCAGTAAAGAAAGCGCTTGTCCAAGCGGTCGATTCTGACCTCGAAACGGAAAATGGATTGGTTTCGTTGCCTCTCGAACTCATCATACCTCAACTGCCACCGGAAGCGTTCGAGTTGCCGCCGCCTTCGCCGCCGGCATGGGTGAATGCCAAGGTCTCTGAGCCGGTTGTCTTCGCACGAATATGAGATTCCCTTCTGACGAGCGAGAAAGGATCATCCGTCGATGGCTTCCATAAACTACGCGGTCAAGGAGATCAGTTGCAAGATCGTCTATTATGGGCCAGGCATGTGCGGCAAGACTACTAACTTGCAGTATATCCATCAGCACACCCTGGACGATAAGCGAGGAAATATGGTGTCTTTGGCAACGCCGGGGGAACGCACTCTTTTCTTCGATTTCTTGCCTTTGGAGGCATCGCAGATTCATGGCTTCAAGACCAAGTTTCAGCTTTATACTGTCCCGGGCCAGGTGATGTATAACTCGACCCGCAAGCTCGTCTTGCGCGGCGTTGATGGTGTGATATTCGTTTGCGATTCGCAGTATGAGAAGATGCGAGAGAACCTCGAAAGCTTTCGGAATCTGCAGGACAATCTTGCATCTCACGGCTATAGTCTCGAAACGACGCCGTATGTCATTCAATATAATAAGCGAGATCTGAGGAATATCGCTTCGGTGGATTATATGCAGTATCTGATCAACTTACGTCAGACGCCGTACTTCGAGGCGGTGGCGCTTCAGGGGGACGGAGTTTTTGACACGCTCAATGCCATTTGCTCTCTGGTCCTTGGGCAGATGTCTCAGAAGCAGCAGGCTGGAGCGGTATAGCCCAGGACTTGCGAAGATGGCACTGACAGGAACTTTTGAGGATTTGAGTTTCGCGGAACTCTTGCAAATGCTAAATGTGGGACACAAGAGCGGTCGGCTGACGGTGGCGCGCCCCGGCGAGAATGCTGTTCTCTACGTGGAGAGCGGGAACGTCGTACGCGCCGTTTCGCGCAGAGACAATGGGCCGGAGCTCATCTACAAGCTTTTGGGTTGGAAAAGCGGAGAATTCTCTTTCGAGCGAACTGACGAGTCTGTGGTGCGTAACATCAATGAGAGCACCGAGGGGCTGATCCTGGAAGGTATGAAACGGCTGGACGAATGGGAGCGCGTAGAGGCTGAAATGCCGGATATGCATGTCGTCCTGCGCCAGCGTGTCGCTGCCGTGAACAACCGTTTTGATGAACTCAGCAGCGATGCGCAGACTATACTGAGGCTCGTCGATGCTCAGCGCAATGTCGCTACGATAATCCGAGAGAGCGGCATTGAACCAATGGAGGCGCTCAAGGCGGTAACTGAGTTGCTCAGCGAAGGAATTGTGGAACAATGGAGCGGGCCGCGGCAAAGTGGGGAAGTGCTCCTCGCTCATGGCAAGTTGCCGCCAGCGTCTGGAGACATCGATATCAGTTCTCGCACCTACTTCTCTTCTAGCGAGCGGCTAAGACGCCAAGCCCCGGCGAGGGCTGCGGAGGATACGGATGTTAGTGATTCGGACTGTTGAGATACTGGGGAGCTGATAATTATGGGCTTGCTGCCTAAGCTTACTGCTGGCAACATGTCAATTGGTCTCGATATTGGTAGCAGTGCAATTAAACTTGTGCAGCTACAAGAGACGAAGCACGGCGTCGCTCTCTATAAGGCGGGGAGCGCTCCGACACCGTCCGATTCTGTGAAGGGCGGAGTTGTAGTCGATCCGGCGGCGATTGCCAAAGCGATTTCGTCTCTACTCGAGGCGTTACAAGTCGATGCGGGGACGGTAACGGCCGGGGTGGCCGGACCAACCGTTGTCGTTCGAGAAGTCCCGCTTCCAGTTATGTCTGATCGACAACTGAGGAAATCGATCCAGTGGGAGGCGCGCAATTATATTTCCTTCCCGGTCGAGGATAGTGTAGTCGAGTTCCAAGTGCTCGATCGGCCGCCCGCTGGAGAAGGCGCCCAGATGCGCGTTATGTTGGTTGCCGCGCCTCGAGATATGGTAGATAGTCAAGTCGAGGCCATCGAGTCGGCAGGTCTCGACCCGGCGGCCGTGGAGATACAGCCTTTTGCTATGATGCGTGGCATTATCGCGACAAACGGCACGCACGCATCTGAGGGTGAAACGACGGCCGTATTGGGTATAGGGGCGGCGTACACGGACATTACGATCATGAAGGATGGCGCTTTCGTCCTTACGCGGATGATTCCTATTGCCGGCGATGCCTTTACGGACGCTATTAAGAATGCTCTAGATATCGACACGGATGAGGCGAATCAGCTCAAGGAGACGGCCATGCAGGTTGTCTCGAGCGAGGAGGAGCGAGCTACGCTCGATCCGGCGGCACAGCAGGCTAGCCGGGCTATCGAGCCTCTTCTCGATGAGCTCATTCGGGAGGTGCGTCGCTCTCTTGCCTATCACGACTACCAACAGCAAGCTCCCGATGCGGGAGCAGGCGATCTTGGAGTCAATCGAATACTCCTCAGCGGCGGCTCTGCGAAACTCCCGAGGATTGCCGAATATTTCCAGGGGCAGCTCGGCGTTCCGATCGAGGTTGTAAGCATCTTTGGGAATGGCCATCTGCAAGCTCATGGCGTCAATCAAGATTACCTGCAATCTCATGCGCCGACGCTTCTCGTCGGGGCCGGGCTGGCGCTACGGGAGATGGCGAAGGCGAAACCGCACGGCGCTGAATCTGGGGAGAAAGCACAATGACCGTATCTGATATTAACCTGATAGCAGCACGCCGTGCCGCGAAACAACGCACTCTGACAATTATGCGGTGCGCGGTCTATTCGCTCATTGCGATATTGCTCGGAGTTGCGCTGATGTATGCGAAGCTCTGGATGGCGACGAGGTTGATTGAGGGGCAGATCTCTGTCGTCGAGGGCGAATTGGCGAATCCAACCTTGGCGGATGCGGTCGAGCGTATTCGTTTTCTGGAGGCGAATATAGCTAATTTCGGCCCCAGGGTCGATTTGCTGGAGAAAGTGCATGATAGCGAGGCCGCTTGGATCAATATCCTCGAGGATCTCAGCAAATGTATTCCGACCGGTGTCTGGGTTTCTCAGATGACGTCTCGGCGTGGAGACAAAAACCAATCGCTGACCTTCCGAGGGTCAGCGTACAACCAGAGGGACATCGGCCAGTTCATGCTCCAAGTCGAGGATATGCAATGGAGTCAGGCGCCTGGGCTTGGTTTTACACAGGCCAATGTGAACTTGCAGGGGAAATCCGTCGTCGATTTTGAGGTTACGGTTCCTCTTACGAAGGTTATCGGGAGTGATTTGCGATGAGTATCGCTGGCGATAAGAAAATCGTCTTCGCATTGCTTGGTATAGCTATCCTCTGCTTGATCGGTTTGGGAGGGAGTCTGTATCATGCCAAAGCTGCAGAGCTCAGAGATCTACAGCAGACACTGGATGTCAAAGAGGCCGAGCTCGCCGAGATGAAGGCTAAGGTTCTGGATTTGCCGCAGTTGGAGGAGCGTCACGAGGAGCTTCGGGATCGGCTCTCGGTTTTGGAGCCTGCCCTGCCGGACAGCGCCTATATCCCAACGTTCCTTCGACAGATCGAGAATCTTGCCACGGGAACGCGGAATGAGATTCTTTTGATCCGGCCGAAGCCTCCCATTAAGCCGGCTGCGGTCGATCAGGCAGTGAAAATCAACAACGAAACCGGTGAAATTATCGACAATCCAGGCGCACCACCAGCTGATGCCCCACCGCAGCTTCCTTATGACTTCGTGCCCATTGAACTACGTCTGGACGGGACTTATTGGACCATCATCAGCTTTCTGGGTGAGTTGCAGCAATTCCCAAAGATGATCGCTGTCAATGATATTTCCTTTAGCCCAAACCAGACGGGGACAGAAAAGGGGCATTCTCCGAGACTTACTGCCAGTATGGAGTTGACTGCCGTAGTGACGAAAGGGGGCAGTGATGGAAGGTCGGCGTAAGGAGATTCTCCTGCTGGTGCTGGCCCTCGCTGCACTTGGACTGGCGCTTTACACCTTTCGCGGAAACAAAGCGCCAGCGCCACCGCCGCCGGCTGAGCCGGCGCCGCAGCAGGAAGTGGCCGACTCTTCAGCCAGTGCGGAGGCTGAGCAGGAGGCGACTGGGGACGTCGAGGGGGAAGCATCGAGTGCAGCAGCATCCGGTCGACAGCGTAATCCGTTTTCGGCGCCGGGGACACCGGGCATTGCACCCGAAATGCCTGCAGGGAACGCCGAGGGGGCATCTGAGGGTGACCCAGGCGAAATTTCCTTGGCGGGAGAGTTGGAGCAGCCGTCGCTTGTCCTGACTGGAATTGTGGACGGCAGCCCAACGGTGGCAATTCTCAGGCAGGACGATCAGAGGTTTTTTGTCAAGGTCGGCGACTTTGTTGGGGATGGGTATCGTGTTCAATCGATAGCTCGCCAGCAGGTTGTGCTAGCCGGCCACGAAGGGAACGTCATCCTAAGGATGGGAGGGAGACAGTAGCGCCATGACTCGTACAAGGATTTTGACAGTAAGCAGCGTGGTTGTCGTTTTGGCTTTGCTGCTGGCGGCAAGCGCCGTTTTTGCAAACGGCCACTCGCGGCCGGGCACCGCAGGAACTGCGGCCGCTACGGGCACCCACGGAGGCACAGCTGCTGGCCACATGGCCGCAGCCGGGGCTCCAGTTTCGACTGGCCGGTTTTCGCTGGAGTTTGTGGACGCCGAACTCGTCGATGTTTTCCAGGCTCTGGCCACGCAGAGCGGTGTGAACGTCGCGGTGAGTGGGAGCGTCAAGGGGAAGACGACTCTTCGGCTCCGCAATGTTACACTCGAACAGGCGATGAACATCGTTACGAGACTTAATGGACTGGACTATGCCTGGGTCGAGGCGGCCTATGTCGTAGGCACGCCCGAAGAGGTTCGCGCGATGCGCGTTTCGGAGTTGCGCACGCAGGTTATAGTCCTGCAGCACATTCGCCCCGAATATGCACAGCAGGTGCTGTCGAAGCTTACTCCGGACGTTACGGTGTCGACGCAGAAAGGCGTGCGCTCCGTGTTGTTGTTGGGCACTGAGGGATCGCTGTCTAAGGCTCAGCGCGCTCTGGCAGAGATCGATGTGCCACCATTGCCGGAGCCGCCAACGAGCGAGATTGTCCCCGTTCGATATTTGAAGGCCGAGGAACTCGGGGAGATGATCTGCGCTTCGCTGCCCGAGGTGAAGGTGCAGCCGGGGCCGCAGGAAAACAGCCTCCTCGTTACCGCGGACAGTTTGCAGTGGGAGAGTGTCCGCTCGATGGTGGCGGCGTTGGACGTACCCCCGCCGCCAGCTCAGGCAACGCAGGCGGTCTACTTCGTCAAGTTCACCAGCCCGGCAGAGCTCCAATCGAGTTTGCAATCGCTTCTTCCAGACGTTAAGGTGCAATTGGCCCCGCGCACGTATACGCCGTCGGTTGAACGACCCAGTGGGGGCGTCGGCGGTACGGCGCAATTGCTCGCCGCGCCGCAGTACGGTGGGGCTGGAGCCGCTGGAGCCGCTGGAGCCGAAGCCGAGGCGGCCGGCGCGCCCGTGACCGCCCTCATTCTGTCCGGCGCACCATGGACGGTTGAGAAAGCGCTCGAAATTTTAGAGGGTCTCGATGTTGCGCCACGGCAGGTTCACATTGAGGCCATGCTCACTGAGGTCAGTCGCGAGGACATTACTCGCCTCGGCATTGATTGGGGGCCGTCGGAAGAGGCAGGCCTCGGTGCCACCGGCGTTCCGTTTGTGATCGGTGAACCCATTCCAGAAGACGTTCCTGACGGATTGATTCCCGCGAAGGATCTCAAGCTCGGGAAGATTCAGCGAAGCTATCTCCAGTGGAGCGCATCCATTCGCGCCCTCGAGGAAGAGGGTCGAGCCCGGGTGCTTTCCAACCCGAGCGTCACGACTCTAGATGGGCGACAAACGGCTCTGCATACGGGCGAGACATATTATTATGAGGTCGCCGTTGCAGCGGCAACGACCGGCGGAATTGTGAAGGACATTCGCACGTTTGATGTGGGCGTAAGTCTGATCGTAAATCCGCACATCAACAACGATGACGAGGTTACGCTCACGATTTCACCTATCGTGGCTGCTCTACGCGGAACCAGCGAATTTGACCTGCCGGTCGTAACCGAGCGTGCGGTCGTTACAACCGTCCGTGTGAAGACCGGTGAGACCGCTGTACTCGCGGGTTTGGTGAGCGACGAAGAGACTATTATCGTGAAGAAGGTTCCGTTCCTGGGCGACATTCCGATTGCGGGTGAGCTGTTCAAGAGCCGCGAGCGTCGGCCGTCCCACCGCGAGATACTGGTCTTTGTGACGCCAACTATCATCGATGTCTGATAGGCGTCGATAAGCCCGAATTGTTCGGGCATTACCGAGTATGAGGAGATGATGCAGACAACGTAGGGCGACTTACGTCGAGCATGGCGCGGGCACTTGGGGGGCCCTTGCCCAGCCGGGCAGGCCCCCTTTTCTCTCCCGACGCCGATAGAGAGATCTTTATCAAAGGCTTGAGCTAAAGATGGAGACGAGGACCGTCGCCGACATTGTGCGTGAAGTAACGGAGATCTCGGACGAGCAACTCCGACAGGCGCTGGATGTCCAGAAGGAGACCCGCGAGCCTCTGGCTCAGGTTCTGGTCAATATGGGCCTGATTTCCGAGAAGGATAAGGTTCGGATTCTTGGGCGCCAGTGGGCCATCCCGTTTGTGGATCTTTCTGAGCGCCAGGTCGAGCGTGACTTGCTGAAGCTCATCCCCCACCACCTGCTCAGCCGTTATAAGGCCGTTCCGATCGATCGCAATGGACCGCGTCTTGTGGTGGCGATGGTCAACCCACTCGATGTCTACGCCATCGATCAGATGCGCCTGGTGGCTGGCATGGATATCGAGTCCGTCATCGCCAGCGCCGAGGACATCCAATCGGCATTGGGGCAGTCGATGAGCGCGCGCGAGGAACTTGACGGCGCTCTGCAAGACATGACGAGCGAGTTCGGCACCGACGCATCGGAGATTGAGCTCGAAACCCAAGAACAAGATGGCGACGAGGACATGAGCCTCGATCAGCTTCGCGAGATGATGGACGATGCTCCTGTCGTCAGGTTGGCGAACCTGATCATCCATCAAGCTTTGCGCGATAAGGCCAGCGATATCCACATCCAGCCAGAGGCGACGCGGGTTCGCGTTCGCTATCGGATTGACGGTATTCTCCACGATGCTATGACCGTCCCGAAGAAGGCGCAAGCGCCTTTGATTTCTCGTATCAAAGTCATGGCCGATCTCGATATCGCAGAGAAACGCGCCCCGCAGGACGGACGCATCTCGCTACGAGTCGGTGGTCGGGAATACGATTTTCGCGTTTCGACAAACCCCGGCGTGAACGGCGAGAAAGTCGTCATGAGAATTTTGGATAAGAGCGGGGTCCAGGTTCGTCTCGACCAGCTCGGAATTCCAAACGTCATGATGGATGACTTCGACTCGCTCATCAACCGAAGCTACGGTATCATCGCCGTGACCGGCCCGACCGGCTCCGGAAAATCGACGACGCTCTACTCAGTATTGAACGTTCTGAATAGTCCCGAGAAGAACATCCTCACTATCGAGGACCCGGTGGAATATCAGCTTCCAGGGCTGACCCAGACCCAGGTGAATGCTCGGGCCGGCGTGACTTTTCCCGGCGCATTGCGCACGTTCCTCCGCCAGGACCCGGATATTATTCTCGTCGGAGAGATTCGCGATCCGGAGACGGCCCTGATTGCAACCGAGGCGGCGCTCACCGGACACCTTGTGTTCAGCACACTGCACACCAACGACGCGCCGACAGCCGTTGCCCGAATGATCGAGATGGGAATCGAGCCATTTCTCATCGCTTCAGCAGTTATTGGCATCTTAGCACAGCGGCTTGTACGCGTTATCTGTCCGGAGTGCAAAGAAGCCTATACCCCGCCCGTTGAGGCGTTTCGCCGATTGAACCTCTCCATGGATCTTGATTCGGTCACGTTCTACCGAGGCCGGGGATGCGAGCGTTGCCGTCAAACCGGATATAAGGGACGAATCGGTATTTTCGAACTCATGATGGTTTCGAATCACCTGCGGGAGTTAATTCTCCGTAAGGCTCCGACACACGAAATTCGCCAAGCCGGCCTTGAAGGCGGAATGATTACGCTCCGGCAAGACGCTATGCAGAAGATTCTCGAGGGCACAACAACGATGGAGGAGGCGTTGAGAGTTGTCTACGCAGGTTAGCACTCG
>Ga0180433_10006434_pt1 | contig 15388 bp, 17 predicted proteins | sample SS_ome_8_FD_132980 | JGI IMG/M metagenome (GOLD analysis project Ga0180433, IMG submission 132980) | Hypersaline lake sediment archaeal communities from the Salton Sea, California, USA - SS_1_D_1 metaG | ecosystem: Environmental > Aquatic > Non-marine Saline and Alkaline > Hypersaline >... | reverse complement strand
ATAATTCCGTCCACTCCCAATCCGAAATATTCTATTAATTCTTCCGGTTCCCCAGATGTTCCCCACTGATCCTGAATCCCAATCATTTCAATGGGAACTGGCTGATTTTTAGCTAAAACTTCTGCCACAGCCGAACCCATACCGCCAGTTACCTGATGTTCTTCAACAGTAACAATCGCTCCTGTTTTCTTAGCTGTTCTAATAATTGTTTTTTCATCTATGGGTTTAATTGTGTGATTATTTATAACTTCAACTTCAATTCCTTTTTTTGCTAATTTTTCAGCCGCTAATAACGATTTATAAACTAATGGGCCACAAGCAATTATAGATACATCTTTTCCTTCTCGGAAAATTTCCGCTTGACCGATCTTGAACGGCGTATTATCAGTAGTAAAGACTGGGGTTGCCTCACGAGCAAATCGTAGATAAACCGGGCCCTTATATTTTGCCGCGGCCAACGTTGCCTTCTTGGTTTCAATTGAATCACACGGGGCTAAAACAACTAGGCCGGGTAAACAACGAGTAATCGCAATATCTTCAAGTCCTTGATGGCTTGCTCCGTCTGGACCAACAGATACACCGGCATGGGCTCCTGTTAACTTTACATTGGCATCATTTTGGCAAACAAGAACTCGTAATTGACTCCAATTGACGCCCGGACAAAATACCGAATATGTAGAAACAAAAGGAGTTTTTCCTGACAAAGCTAAACCAGCGGCCAATCCCATCATATTTTGTTCTGCAATACCAGTTTCAATAAATCTTTCCGGAAACACATCGCGAAACATGCCACTTCGCGTAGAATCAGTTAAGTCAGCGCATAAAACAACTATGTTTTCATCTTTTTTCCCACCCTCAATTAATCCTTCTCCATAACCATTACGGGTAGGAATAGCTTTTATTTTTTTCTTATCAAATAATTTTTTTTCTAAATAAACTTTGGGATTCATCATATTTTAAATAAAAACGCAGAATTCAAAAATCAAAATAATATCTAAATTATAAATTTTTTAAACAATTTTGAATTTTGATCTATCATTTTGCATTTTGATTTTTAATTTTTGAATTAATTTTATTTACTCTGCTTCACTTTTTATTTTCCCCCCTAGGGTTCTCAATTGGTGTAATGCTTTTTTGGCCTCTTCTTTGTTTGGTATTTTACCGTGCCAAGAATATTGCCATTCAATAAAATCCACCCCTTTTCCCGGAATTGTATGAGCTATTATCATAACCGGTTTTTCAAAAATAGCTTTTGCTTCATTAACAGCGTCAACGATTGCCTCAATATTATGTCCATCAACATCAATAACGTGCCAATTAAACGCTTCGTATTTTTTCCTAAGTGACTCAAGGGGCATCACGTCTTCAGTATAACCATCAATCTGGATATTATTTCTATCCATTATAAAAGTTAGATTATCAAGTTTATGTTTTGCAGCAAACATAACCGCTTCCCAGGTTTGACCTTCGTCTTGTCCTCCATCACCTACAACACAATAAACCTGATATGGTGCTTGCCCTGGTCTATCTGAAGGACATAATCGTTTATTCTTTCCCGTGGAGCAATCTACTGATAAAAAACGAGAGGCATAAGCCATTCCTACTGCTACGGAAGTATTATGAGCAATTGGTCCGCCGCTACTTTCAATACCTGGTAAACTAGCCCTGTGTGGATGTCCTTGTAAGCGGGTCCCTAACTTTCTTAATGTGTTTAATTCTTTAACCGGAAAATAACCTGCTCGCGCTAATGCCGCATATTGCACTGGACAAATATGAGCATTAGATAAAACTATTCTATCTCTCGCTGGCCAATTAGGCTGTTTAGGATTATGCTTTATTACCCCACTAAAATATAGAGTAGTAAAAACATCAACCATTCCCAAAGAACCAGCAGAATGACCCGAGCCCGCTTTAAGAAGCATTTTAATAATGTCTTGCCTTATAGTGCAAGCCATTTTTTCCATTTGTTTTATAGTCAGAGCTTTCATATTTTTTATTTTTTATTAATTATTAATTAAAAAAATTAATCATCAAACCAATTAGTGCCGCTTTCGCTCATATCATAAGAAGGTTCAAGACCAATCTCGTAACAACAACCGGTTTCAGTATCATTATAGTAACCCCCATCATCGTCAACTAAATTAAAATTTCCAGAATATTCAAAAATACACATTAATCCGTATCCCGGAAAATCATCTTCCTCCCCTCCATCATAAGCGTAATAATAGGGATCAATATTTATTGGGTCTTCTGGCAATACAGAAGGAAAATAAGCTGCTAAGTCATTTTTTAGATTAGTCCATCCGCCAAAATTATTTAAACTGGAAGCATGTCTTACTGGATAACTCCCGTTATCATCATAATACATTTCCAGAGCAATCCTGATTTGTCTTAAATCAGATAGTCTTCGTGCGTCTCTGCCTTTTTTTCTAGCATTATTTACGTTAATTACAACAATGCTGGCCAATAGACCTATTATTGCTACAACGACTAAAAGTTCTATTAATGTAAAAGCCCTCCTTCTATTAAGCGTCCCATTTCTTTTAAAAAACATAAATTATAATCTATATTTTTTTTAAATTCTTTATAGCCTCTTTTATGTCTTTGTTTTTAAAAATATAATTACCAGCACAGATTATGTTAGCTCCTGCTTCAATTGCCTTGGGTGCAGTTTTATCGTTTAGACCCCCATCTACTTCTATATTACCATTAGGCCAAATCTCGCGTAAAAATTTTATTTTTTCTAATGTCCAGTTTTGAAATTTTTGACCGCCCCAACCGGGCTGAACTGTCATAATAAGTATCAGCTCTATATCTTTTAGAAATGATTTAATAGCTGTAACATCGGTTTCGGGATTAATTGCCAATCCAAATTCTCTATTTTTATTATGCGCTTTTTTAATCATTTTTTTAATCCCTAATTCTCGGCCCTCAATTTCAGATTCAAAATGAATTATTATTCTGTCAACTATTCTTAACCAGTCGTCTATTACCTCTTCTGGTTTTTGAATCATTAAATGCGCCTCTAATTTAATATCGGTCTTCAAATTTTTTAATTTTCCTGGATCGTTAAAAGTTTTATTATCAACAAAAATTCCATCCATTACATCTAACTGAACCCAACTTACACAATCTTCAACTTTTTTTATTCGTTCTTTAACTTCCTTAAAACTTTTAACTAAAATTGTAGGAATTACTTCTATATTCACGAAGTTGTATCGTTAATAATAATTCATTTTTAATCAGTGTTAAATTTGTCTATTTTCTGCAACCTTCGCTTATGTCGTTCTTCTCCGCTAAATCCTGTAGCTAACCACTTGGAAACAATTTCTTTTGCCGTATTTACAGGAGTAACTCTACCACCTAAAGCTAAAATATTTGCATTTAAATGCGCTTTTGCCATTTCAGCTGTATATTCATCCCAAGCCAAAACAGCTCTTATACCTTTAACTTTATTTGCCGCTAAAACTATTCCTTGTCCGGTTCCACAAATCACAATTCCCTTATCTTTAGGATTTTTGGCCACTTTTTCAGCTGTCTTAAAGGCAAATTCAGGATAATCATCCTTTGGATTAAATTTATCAGCTCCTAAGTCCTGATATTTTATTCCTAATTCATCTAAGTAATTTTTTAATTCTTCTTTAAGCCGGAAACCGGCATGGTCAGAAGCAATGTATAGCATATTTTAAAAATTTTTAATTATTAATTATAATTTTTTACCCATAAACTCTGCCATTTCAGCCAAACGACAGGCATATCCCCACTCATTGTCATACCAGCCTAAAATTTTAACCAGGTGTCCATCTTGAACGTTAGTAAACTGGCTATCAATTATAACTGAATGGGGGTTACCAATAAAATCGGTAGAAACCAAAGGTTTTTTCTCAAAAGCTACAATTCCTTTTAGTTTATTTTCTGCTGATTCTTTAAAAAGATTATTAACTTCTTCAACCGAGGTTTCTTTTTTAACTTGAGCAGTTACGTCTGATAAAGATCCAGCTACCGTAGGAACCCTTATAGCTATACCATCTAATTTATTTTCTAATTCTGGTAAAACCCGAACCGTAGAAATGGCCGCACCAGTAGTGGTGGGAATGATATTAACTGCTGCTGCTCGACCTCTTCTCAGATCTTTGTGTGGTCCATCAACTATTCTTTGAGTACTGGTATAACTATGAATCGTTGTCATTAGGGCCCTTTCAATTGTTAAATTATCATTTAAAATTTTAACCATCGGAACTAAACAATTTGTAGTACAAGAACCCATAGAGATTATATTATCTTCACCCGGATTATACTTTTCTTCATTTCCGCCTAAGACATATGTAGGAATTTCTTCGCTCTTACAGGGAGCTGATATAATAACTTTTTTAGCTCCGGCTGTTAAGTGTGGCTTTGCCCCTTCATAATTTGTAAAAAATCCGGTACACTCAAGGACAACATCTACTTCCAGCTTTTTCCATGGTAACTTACCCGGCTCTTTTTCTGCTAATACTGTATAGCTTTTTTCTTCTACTTTTATTTCTTTTTCCATATATCCTATTTCTTTATCATAAATACCATGAACAGAATCATATTTTAAAAGATGAGCTAAGGTTTTTGTGTCAGTTAAATCATTAATAGCTACCACTTCAATTTCTTTAGAATGGTTTTCAATTAATCTTTTAAACGTTGGCCGACCTATCCGACCGAAGCCATTAATCGCAACTTTAATCATAATTCAAGCAACGAGTAGCAGGTAGTAAATAACAAGTAATAAAATATTTCTTGAAGATGCTACCCGAATACTGTTATTTGTTATCTGACTAAATTATATCATTTTTTATTTAAAATGAAAATTGAGTTATTTAATATATCTGATTTTAATTTAGTATCAATTACCGACCAATCCAAAAACTTTTTAAAAAATCTTTTTTTATTTTCGTCGACTAAAAATTCCGGCCGGCTCATCTGAGAAAAAAAGGGCATTAGCTCAATTACTATCTCCTGCGCCTTTAATTCAATTTTGACTGCCAAGCCTTCTTGAGTGTCTGAAGAAAAATACTGATCAAAAATATAATTGCCAAGAGAATAAAAAATAGGACGATTCTGATAAATTTCCAAACCCTGAACCACGTGTGGATGATGACCAATCACGATATCGGCACCAGCATCAATTAAGCTACGACCAACCTGTTGCTGTTTTGAATTAAAATAATGCTCATATTCAGTTCCCCAATGTATATTTATAATTACCAGATCGCTAACACTATTTAAGTATGATACCTGTTCCAGCATTGATTTTTCATCTAAAACACCGTATACCATGCTGTAACCAGCTAAACCGACAATTTTATCATGAAGTCTGATTATATCAATGGAACAATCTGCTACTTGTTGGTCAATACAGCCAACATAAAAAAGGTCTAAATTACTTAAGTTTTTCCTTGTTTCAATAATACCTCGCTCCCCTTGATCTGCTAAATGATTATTAGCAATTGTAAAACTATTAAAACCGTATTTTTTAAATTCGCTAATTAGGTTCGGAGAAAAAGCAAAATCATAAGCATTGGCCGGAGCATAGTGTTCGCCACCATCAGTTACTGCCCCCTCTAAATTCGCAGAGATAATATCATAATCAATAATTTTAATACTATCGCTAATGCCGGACAATAAATGATCTAAGCCGCTCTCATTAATTTTTTCCTTAACATGCCGATCTATCATCAAATCGCCAAAAAATAGAAACTTAAGAGAGTGATCCCTAATTAACGACAAGAAGGCAGCATCCGTAAAACTAATATCCCCATCTTGTTTTTGTGTTTTATTTGATTCTAAATGCGGAGATTTGGTAAGCAGATAATCAATACTTTTTAAAATAGGAAAAAATAAATAATAACTAACAAAAAAAATCAAACCCAAAGCAATGATAAATCCTAAAAAAATTGCGATTTTCCGCAGTTTATACATATCTTATTACGATTTATCTTTAATAAGGTTAAAAACTCCTAATACAGCAATGCTCGCCTCAGAACAAGCGGTAATAATTTGCCTAAATTCATTAGAACCAGTTGTTATATCACCAGCCGCAAAAACTCCCTTAATGTTGGTTGCCTGTTTTTTATCTACTATAATATATCCCTTCTGATTGGTTTTTATTTTTAAATTATTAATTAAATATTTATTCGGCACACACCCTGCTTCAATTAAAAGCCCTGAAACATTTAATTCTTTGCCATCATCAAGAATTATTTTTTCCAATTTCTGGATTCCTTTTAATTCAGAAATATTTGCTTTATAAATAATCTCAATATTTTTTATTTTTTTAATCCTATTTGTCCAAATTGCATCTGCCCTTAGTTTATCTTTCCTATAAATCAAATAAACTTTTTTCGCTTCTTTAGATAAATTAACAGCGCCCATCACAGCAGAATTAGCTCCACCTACAACCGCCAATATTTTATTTTTAATTAAAAAGGCATTGTCATCTATGTGATAACCAACGCCCCTTTTCTCAAATTTTTCAATATTTTTTATATTTAATTTTCTTGCTTCTGTTCCAAATGCCAAAATAAGCGATTTTGAATAATAATAATTTTTCTTTGTAGAAATTGTAGAAACCTCAAAACTCGTCTTGTCCTGTCCTTGTAGCAGAGTAATTTTTTCTACTCTTTCTTTTTTCAGTGCAATTTTTAAATACTTTCTATGTTTTTCAAATTCTTTTGTAAGTTCTTTCCCGGAAATATTAAAAATTCCAGGATAATTTTCTACCTTATAAGCAGCATTTATCAATCCTCCAATATTTTCACCAATAACCAAACAATCTATGCCAAAATTTTTAGCATAGATTCCGGCAGTTATGCCAGCTGGCCCAGCCCCAATAATAATTAAATCATAAGTTTTCATAACTATTTATTTTTATTACATAAAAAGTTATGAAAAAAAATTATTCTAAAGAATAACTTTTTAAAAAGATTGATTTAAAAAAAAACAATAGAATAATCAAAAGACTAAATTTAAATAAATCATTTTCTTATTCGCTTATTCGTACGAATAATGTAATAAAATAATGTAATAAGTAGTAAAAAATGTATTAATAATGAAGTAAAGCAGTAAATTAATTATATATAAAAAAAGAAAAAATATTAATCCGCAAGTTTAATTAATTTTACAACCTCTGCCGGAAGGCCAGATGAAGCAGAATAATATACGCTGGTTTCTACCTGTTTCCACTCAACAAAACCAACGCCCTCCAAAACCTTTAAATGTTTGGAGGTGCTTCTGAACGAAAGATTGATTTTATTACTAATTTCTCCGACAGTAAGTTTTTTCTCTTTAAGCAAAAAGTTTAAAATTTTCAATCTTCTTTCGTTAGCAAGAGCTTTAAAATTTTTAGCTAATTTTTTAAAATTTTTCATATCGCTATTATCTTTATCTTATTATATTATCTTAATCTTATTACACTATCTTATCCTTGCTTATTATACTATTTTGTCTTTATTTTATGTGTGCTTCCTTTTCTTTTTCTTTCTTATTTCTTATTGTACTATTCGTGCGAATAAGGTCAAGTGGAGTAATCAACAATTTAAATAAATGGGGCAAGGCGAGAAGAAATTAAGAAAAAAACGTTTTTTTATTCTTTTTTACCTTGCAAATAATCATGAGCGGATAGAGCGGCTTTTGCTCCATCGCCAGCTGCAATAACTATTTGTTCGTATTTCCCTTCAGTAGCATCCCCAGCTGCAAAAATGCCTGGGGTTTTTGTGCTATTGTTTTCAAAATTAATTTTGATTTCTCCTGTTTTATTAAACTCAACCAATTTTTCCGCAAATCCAGCGCAAGGCATCATTCCCACAGAAATAAATACGCCCTGAACTTTTAATTCTTTATCTTCGCTTGTGTCTCTGTCTTCATAAACCAATCTTTCCACAAATGCGCCTCCTTTTATTTCTTTAACAGCGGCATTTACAATAAATTCCACTTTACCGGTCTTCTCTAATTTTTCTTTTGTGAACGGATCTCCCTTTAGTTCTTCTAAAAATTCTAAAATATATACTTTTTTAGCATATTTAGTTAAATCCAGAGCGGCGCTAAATCCCGCATTGCCCCCGCCGATTACAGCCACTTCTTTTTCTTTAAACATTGGCGCGTCACACGTAGAACATAAGCTGACTCCCTTGCCTTTGAATTTTTCTTCGCCGGGAATATCTAAAGAACGAGGAATCTTGCCTACCGCTATTATTATTGCTTTAGCTTCGTGAGTATTATCATTTTCTCTAACAATAAAACCGTTATCACTTTTATCTACATCAATAACTTCATTCCCCTCTTTTAATTCAATCTCAAAAATTTTCAGGTGTTCTACCATTTTAGTCATCAGTTCTGTGCCAGAAATTTCATTAATGCCCGGCCAATTCTGTATTTCGCTGGCTTTGGTTATTTGTCCGCCCCAGGCCTTAGTAACAAGTAAGCTTTTTATTTTTTTTCTGGCTGCATAAATTCCGGCAGTTATGCCAGCAGGGCCACCGCCAATAATAATTAAATCATACATATGTTACTTAACAACACCGCTGATTAAACACAGATAACAACGCAGATCTAATGCCGATCTTCTTTCAGCGACTAATCAGCGTAATTTATCAGCGTAAATTCAGCGATTACTATATTTTTAACAACTGTTTTATTTTTTCTTTATCAAACCCAACCACAATCTCTCCGTTAATATCTGCTACCGGTACTCCCATTTGACCTGATTTTTTTACCATTTCATCCGCCGCTTTTTCGTCCGAAGAAACATCAATGTCTTCAAACTCAATATTATTTTCCTTTAAAAATTCTTTTAAGGTTACACAATATGGGCAAGTAGGTGTTGAATAAACTTTTACCATATAATTTCAAATTAATAGTTAATATAAATTATTATAACACATATCTATTATAAACCAAAAAACAGTTTAACTAAAATCAAATAAAATACTACTCCCCAAAAATACTTTTCCAGCCCCTTACTGTTTCCTGGGCCCTAATCTTGATTTCTTCCGCTTTTTTTATTAGCTCATCTTTTTTAACTCCGGAAAAAGATTCTAAAACATTTTCATAACCAATTCTGGTAATCCTTATCGCTTCTCCAATAGCGCTTTTCGCCCCCTCGGGCACAAGTCCATAAATTTTTAATAAAACTTCTTGATTTCGCAAAGTAGATTCTGAAATTTGTTCCCAGGTATTGTTCAATTTTTCCTGTGTCTTTTGTTTGATTTTTTCCTTGGTTTTACGCTCGGCTTCTTCTTTTAGTTCATTTGCTTTATTAAGCGCCTTTTCAAGAAATTTCTCATATTCTTCCAATAGTTTTTGAGTGAGCTGTTCTTTCCCTTGTTCAGCCATTTTCTCAGCTTCATATAAACGACGTTCGGCTAATTCGCTAAAGCGTTCTGCCTTATTAGCATCTCCAAAAGTAAAAAAAATAATAATTTTTTCATACCAAATTTTTATAAAATAAACCGGGCTATCCGGCATTATTACCGGGCCCGGCAAGTTATCCAGAGTTTTAGCCAAAAGATGGTCTAGGGGAACTATCAACGCTAAAAAAAATATTATTAACCCAATGGCAATCAAGGTTTTCATACAACTTTATAATAACATAGAAATCACTTATTTTACACTTTCTTTTTATAGTTCTTAATTGCGTTTTTTAAGGCCTCAGTAACTAATTGAGCGCAATGAATTTTTAACGGAGGTAAAACGCCCAATCCTCTGGATATATCCCTAAAAGTAATTTTTTCTGCCTCTTTTAATGTTTTATTCTTGGCCAACTCACAAATCATATCAGAGGCGGCAATAGCCGCGGCGCAACCCAAAGTTTCAAATTTAATATCTGTTATACTTTTGGTTTTCTCGTTAATTTTCAAATACAAAGTTAATAAATCTCCACAACGAGGATTTCCTGATTCGCCAATAGAGTCAGGATTTTTTATTTTCCCGAAAAATTTAGGATTTGAGAAGTGTTGTAAAACTTTTTTGTTATACATGTTTCAAAATAAAAAATTAAAGATAAAAAATAAAAAATACAAATTAAAAATATAAAAACTATATATCAATTTTTACCTCCCAGATATTTTTCTCAATTTTTCAACTACTCCCGGTAAGACATTCAAAAAATAATCTATTTCTTTTTCCGTTGTATGTTTTCCTAAGCTTATTCTTAAACTTGAATGCGCTTCTAAATGGGTCAAGCCCATAGCAATTAAAACATGGGAGGGCTCCAAAGCATGAGAGGTGCAAGCAGAACCGGTTGCAACCGCAATACCTTTCTGATCTAAACTTATAACTAATCCCTCACCTTCAACTCCTCTAAAACTAATATTAGCAATATGAGGCGCTTGACTAGCCGAAGCTCCTGCAAGAACAAATCCGTTCAATTTACTACCCGGAACTGCAGTCAAAACACTTTTCACTAATCTATCCCTTAACTTCTTGATTTTTTTACTGTTCATTGTTCGCTGTTCACTGATCATTGCAATTGCGGTTCCCATACCAACTATTCCGGCTGTATTTTCAGTGCCGGCGCGAAAACCCCACTCTTGACCTCCACCAGTAATCATTGGAGAGATCGGAGTCCCATGACGCATGTAAAGCACACCCATACCTTTCGGTCCATAGATTTTATGACCCGATAAAGTTAGTAGGTCCACTTTCAGTTTATCTACATCACAATTCAACCAATTAGCCGCCTGGACCGCATCAGTATGAAAGAAAATCCGATGTTCTTTGGTCTTATTAATTTCCTCAAGCAAACTACCTATTTTTTCAATCGGCTGAATAATTCCCGTTTCGTTATTTACATACATAATAGAAATTAAATCCGTTTCGGAAGTAATTTCCGCTTTTAAATCGTCCAGATTAACAATTCCATCTCTGCCAACCGGAATATAACTCACTTTAATCTTGTCTTTTTCTAAATCCTGACAGGTTTCCAAGACCGCCTTATGTTCAATTTCGGAAGTAATAATGTGAATTTTCTCGCCAGATCTCTTTCTTCTTTTAAGCGCTTTAAGCAATCCCCTAATTGCTAAATTATCACTCTCTGAAGCAGAACCAGTAAAAATAATTTCTGAAGGTTTGCATTTTAAAAACTTAGCCACTTGTTCTCTGGATTTATTAATTGCCAATTGAACGTCTTGTCCCCGCGAATGTATTGAACCAGAATTGCCGTATTTTTCGCAAAAATACGGTTTCATTGCCCTCAAAACCAATTTATCCATCGGAGTTGTGGCGGCGTAATCTAAATAAACTTTAATTCTTTGTGCCATATCTTGAATTATAATTAGCTTTGCCTTTTTTATCAATAGCTTTTAAAAAATAAGAGCAACCCCTCCCGAAGGAGGGATCACTCAATGTGCAGCTTCCAGTATAAATACTTTCCGCTGCACACTTTCATTTTAAACCCCTCACAAACGCTGTCAAGAGCTATTGTGGATAAACTGTGAATAATAATGCGGCTCCGATAGCTCCGGCATCTTCGCCGAGTTTAGACCTAACAATTTTAGTATTTTTAGCTAAAAAGGGTGATACTCTTTTATCTACAATTTTTTGAGCTGATTTGAATATAAATTTAGCATTTTCAGTAATACCTCCGCCAATAACAATAATGCCCGGATTTAAAATTTTAATAAGATTAACTAGACCAATTCCCAAGTATTCACCGGTTAGATGAAAAACCTTAATTGCTTTTTTATTATTTTTTCTCGCTAATCTTCCAACATCTCTGGGGTCACTAATGTTAAGACCGATTTCTTGAGAAGTTTTTAAAAGACCTTTGGCAGAAATATATGCTTCTAAGCACCCTCTGTTCCCACAAGTACATTTTCTGCCATCTTTTTGTATGGTCATATGACCAAATTCCGCTGCCTTATTGTTAGCGCCGTGAAAAATGTTTTTATTAATAATTAAAGCGCCTCCCACTCCCGTTCCCAAAGTTAAGCCAGCCACAATCTTATTATTTTTTCCTGCACCTAAAATCGCTTCTGCTAAACCGAAGCAATTAGCGTCATTGTCTATTTTTATTTTAATTTTTCCGCCCGAGGCCTGCCGGCCGGCAAGGCCGGTGGACCAGCCCTGAACTGGAAATCTTCTTTGAATTTCCTTTACCAAATCAACATTCTTTAGAGCTGTGATATTAGTCGGACCAGGGACCCCAATACCAACGCCTTTCACTTTTTTTCTATCAACAGAATTAAGTAAATATTCTATACAATCAAAAATTTGGAAAATCATCGTCTTCCTATTTTTCATTGACCTAACCTCAACTTTTTTCTTAACAATTATTTTTTTATTTTGGCTCAATACAATACTATTTATTTTTGAGCCGCCAATATCAATACCAATATGCATAATTAGAAATTTAAAAATTTTAATTATAGTTTTTTCCCATTTTAGATTTTAAATCAGTTGCTCTAAATATTTTTACATGCTAATATAGACAAACAATGTACATTAACATTTTAGCATAAAAAGGAGAAATATTATGTCGGAATGGGTAATTCCTTTTGAAGAGTATCTGGAAAGAGCTCAACTTAATCTAAAAACTTTCCAAGATTATTTGGTTTTACCTTCAAGAGTCCGGGGAATTAAAAAAATTATACCATTAAGAACTTTAAGACAAATTGATTGTGTTCACAACATGAAAACTAAATTTCTTCTTAAAATAATTCAGCAAATTAAAACATTAGATGGTCTAAAATCGCCTTTTTCTCATTCTCATATTGATATAGTTAAGATAGATCCTAATCAGGTGAAGGTGGGGCAAAAATTTGTTTATCGGGAAAAATATATAAATATGATAGAAAGTTTACCGAGAGTTTTTCATGAATTTGCAATCGGCTCTGGATTTTCGGATTTAGGCGCATTTATAATTTTCGGAAAAGACAAATCAGGACATCAGTGTTTATCTTATTATATCCCGCCAATGGTAGAAAAACACGGAAATGAATTATTAACCATGGATGGATTTCATCGTAATTTTCTTACTCGACAAATGGGATCTACTATAAATACTGTTATAATTAAAAATGTTAATATACCATTTCCCTGCTCTCCCCATCATTGGAATGAAACCCAGGTTATTTCTATAGAAAAACGACCCGAAAACATTAAAGAACGTTATTTTGACCTAAATAAAAATTTATTCCGAGATTTAAAATACTTAGGAATTGACGGATAGCAAATAAGCTAAACTGGTAGGTAAACTCTGCCAGTTTTTTATTTTCTTAATATCTTCCTCATTTACAGTAAAACAATCAAACGGATCAAAAAGTATTTTATTGGGTACATTTTTTAATAACTTCAAAACCTTCAGCTTGTCGTCAATATACGCATCTATTCTTAGTTTTCTGGCAACTGTATCTTTTTTATCATCACTGTCAACAAAATAAATATTGTCTTTGAAAAATTTTAAAAAGCCGTGCTCCTTTAACCAGTCCAGAGCAATATTGCGTGTTTCCGGTCTCCGACGAGAAATAATAGCCAAGGAATAATCCTTATTTAAATTACTAATTGTTTTTATTGCTCCTCGCATAGGGGAAGCAATAGGAGTTACTTCATTATAAATAAACTTTTGGACAATCCTATAATCATCCAGGGAAATTAAAGATTTAAGCTTCTCCAGGGAAGTTTCTTCTGCCCTAATATTATAACCGAGTTCTCTAAGTTTTTTAATTTTATTTTTAGTATGATCAATAATTACTCCATCTAAATCAAAACCAATAACCATAATTAGAAATTTAAAATCTAAAATTTAAAATTCACATAACAAATTTAAAATTTCAATTGTGATTTTTATTTTTTCTATTTTATATTTTAAATTAGTAATAACTTATAAATCTGATCCAAATAATTTCTTGGCCTCGTCCCACATTGAATTATCATTATGAACGGTCCCTAGCCAATACCACCATTCAGCTCCCCACAAATATGCTTCTGAAAAACCGGCTCTTTTTGCATAACTAATAATGTCTCTAAACTTTTCTAAATCCATAGATTTAGATTGTTCTTCTGAAGATAATTCCTGTGTGGGCTTTGGTCCCCAGGGTTCTGCCTGAAGTTCAATAATAAAAATTTTTTCAACATCAAATATTTTTTTAATTAACGCTGTTTTTCTTTGATAAAAAATGGCAGGAATTGGATATTTAGCGTGCATTTTTAAATATTTTGACCAAACAATTCTATACAAACTTGTTCCTAGAATTTTACTTCTTCGCGCCGCGCCTATCCAGGTGCTAAACTCCCCACTTTCGGTAAGAATTATCTCTCTGGAAGAATCTATGCTCTTTACAAAAGCAATCTCTTTATCTAAAAATTCCTTATCTACTTTTGGACATTCTCCAAAACTATCTAAAAACGGCTCATTTTCAATCTGCCAATAATGAATTACTTCTCGATCCTTATAACGATTTACTGTTTTCTCTATATACTCTAATAATTTTTGATTTCTCCAATCCATGCTTTTATGCCGCGCCCACTCTGGAATATGACATTCCGGCCACCTGGGAAGACGCTGACCAATAGCTAAAATAATTTCCACGTTTCTTTTTTCCGCTTGATTGATTTGCCAATCTAAATCAGTCCACTCAAAAATCCCCTCTTCTGGTTCAATCTCAGGCCAATAGGCGATTAAACGAATTTTTTTAACTTGCAAATCATCTAAAATTTCTAAATAAGTTTTTTGCCAATCTAAATTAAATCCTTCGGTCGCAATTTTACTAAAAGTCACTCCGAGTTTTATATTCTCAACTGGTTTTGCCTTACCAACAAAAAAATAACAAAAGACAGTAACAAATATTACCAATAAAACTGATCCGATTATTTTTAAAACACGTTTAGTCATCTATTGCGTCTAAAAATTAATTATAAAATTAAAATGGCTAAGCCCACACAAATAAGAATAATAGCAAAAATTTTCTGAATTGATGTTCTTTTATCAAATTGCTCTTTTAAGCTCGGGATTTTTCTAAATAAAAGATAAGCTAATAATAATAGAAAAAGATATTGAGTGCCCTGAAGAGCATTAACTAATGTTACGCTACCTAAAGATATTGCCCAAAATAACAAAAGACCGGAAACAGCTCCCAATCCCCTGGCAGCAACAAAAAAACCAATTGCTTTTCTTTTAAATCTGACTCCTTTTTGAAAAATAATTTTTCTAAAAGAAGATGGAATTAATAATAAAAGCGCGCCCAAGGCCGCCCCTAAACGAATCCAAATAATTCCATTTATTAATTGCTCGTGAATAAAAATAAATTTAGTCAATACAAAATACATCGCAAAAGCCAAGGCTGAGCCTACTGCCGGAATAAACGCTCTACTTAGTTTAATATCGCGATGGTGTCCATTTGAGAATAATTTAGTTTCATCTGTT
>Ga0180433_10006433_pt1 | contig 15388 bp, 21 predicted proteins | sample SS_ome_8_FD_132980 | JGI IMG/M metagenome (GOLD analysis project Ga0180433, IMG submission 132980) | Hypersaline lake sediment archaeal communities from the Salton Sea, California, USA - SS_1_D_1 metaG | ecosystem: Environmental > Aquatic > Non-marine Saline and Alkaline > Hypersaline >... | reverse complement strand
GAGAGATCAGAGTTATTAAAAAGACTAGAAGTAACAGAGTCATCTTTAAAAGAAAACTCAAAGATAATATTAACTGAAAAAGGAATATCTCCACAGTTAATAATAGGAGATATCCCAATTAAGTTAGAAGAAAAATATTATGAAAATAATCCATCTTCTGAGAATCAAGAAAGTTATAAGGTAAAATTAAGTTAATGGAAAATTTTTATTTAATAGCATCAGTAGCAATATTAGCTACTGGTGCGCTTATTTGTTTTTATTTAATTTTTAGGTCAAGAAGAAAAGTAGAAGCTATAAAGCACTACGAAAAAATAAGAGATAAATTATCTTTGAGAAAAATAGTGATAGAGAAAGAATCACAGAACCATATGCCAAGCATATTAAGTAGTTTAAGAAGTTTCATGCCCTGCTTTATTGTAATTCTAGTTGGTGTATCGCTAGTCCAAATATTAGTTGATGAGATGAAGGGGGTATGTAATCAGCAAATGAATGTTACCAATGTAGTAGAATCTATATTGTGTAAAGATGTGCATCAAGGCACTGAGGGTAGTTCAATCGTTGTTGTCTTTTTTTGTTTAGGTATAGTCATTGCAGGATTGGGAGGAATATTTAATGCGCTAAGAGATTCTGGATTAATTTTAGATAATAATTATAATAATAATGTAAAAGAGGCAAGAGCTGCAATAAAACATTATAAGAAAATGACAGATGCTTTAGGATTACGGAGAGAAGGATTAGTTTAATTTATATTTTTTTGCCGACAGAATCACTACGATTTTTTCTAGTTTCCCAGTAAACCTTACCGGATGAACTAATTCTTTTACCTGGAGCTAAAGCTTTTCTTTTCGAATCAATCTTTAAAGAAGTCTTCCCGGTTTGGTCCATTACCTTAAGGCTCTTACTTTGATCCTTAAGCCCAATAATCTCAAAATCTTGCATATCTTCTTCGCTAAATAAATTCATATAAAAATGAGTAATGTTTTATTTAAATATTAGAGGTATAAATCGATAAGTATTTAATATATAAAATAATTATAATATTGTGATTTGTGATTTTGTTGGTTTCTATCAATAGATGGCTTGAGATTTACCTATTTTTCTCAAGCCATCAAAGATTATCTAAAGAGTATAAGAGTAATATGATCCTAGTAGCAATTTAGGATTAACTACAGAACCTCGTTCTTTAAATATTTAATTATTATTTTTAATCGTTCTCTAATATAAGAACATCTCCGCTATGTGTGAATCTAATTTTAATATTTTCTGTGTTTTCTTCTCCGTCATCATCTAACTCATAAGACTTAATCTTAACTTTGTTATCTAGATTAGTTTTAAGTAGCTCTTGTATTAACCTTCTAACTTTCATTTGTTTTCACACATTTTTTTTATTTGTAAGTCTGTTAATATAACGCCTCTTAATTCGTTTATACAATTAAGATTAAACATAATCTTTCTTATATTCCTCTAGGCTTTTATACTCTGAAAAGTCACAACACAAAGAAATAACATCCAGCTTAAGCGGGTTTTCTTCGTCGTATGCTTCGTTTAAATATTCAAACAAAGCCCTTAAACCAGAATAAGAAAAATTACCGCTTGGATTGTCCTTTGTTTCAACCCTTTTACAATTTTCAAATCTTTGTATAAATAGGCTCTCGTCATATTCTTCAATTATCATTTTTACAAATCCCCCCTTTCACTTTTTATATCATCTAATTTTAATTTCAGTCTTTCTTTTTCTATGTCAAGTCTTAGTTCTCTAATCTCTTTTTCTTTTCTAATCTCTTTCCTATTCTTCCATCTATTAACTAACCAAGGAATTAAACCAAGCCTTTGTTCTTTCATTTTGAAGCCATCCTAATCTTTTTTATTTCTATATTCTTGGTTATTCCTATTAATATTTCTTTCTTTCTTTCAATTCCCATATTATCCCATAGTAAAGATAGCGGGTTCGCCATCACTTCCCTATAGGCCAAGGGATATTTTTTTTCAAGTTCTTGATCTGTTTTGTTTTTCATAAATACTTTAAGTATAACTACTATATAAACCTTTTGGTTGAATGAGTTCCATGAGAAACGTAGGTGTATTTTGTTATCATAACTATATATAGGGTAGTGGTGATCTGGTGGGGTTGGCTGCGTGTGCAGATCGAAATATTCATATCTTTTATTATGTTACGACTAAGAAGTAGTAAAAATAAAATAAAAAAATGATGAAAAAAGACAAGTTTTTTTCGATAAAAGATAGGCTATTATAACACCTATGTGTTGTCTTTTTTGGCACTTTTTTTTATGGATGCCTAGATTTTTTTTCAAAAGCTATCAAATGCCTTGATTAATAGTGGAAACAAATAGAAAGTAATTCAATGCCTTGAATAATGATGTAAAAACAGTCAAATGCCTTGTAAAAATAGGTAGATTTTAGAATATTTATGAACAAACTGACTCCAATGCCTAGTTATTAGAGGTTTTGATGCATAATTGTAAGAAAAAGATGCATAGATGCCTTGAAATACCTCTTTTTTTTCTTTTATTGTAACATTTGGGCCACATATCGTGGTTTAAAACCATTATAAATATAATATAAGAATTAAGAAATAAGAAAAATACCCGATTTTCCGGCCAAAGCCATCAAATTTCCATAACTTAACCTCAAATTTTTTGAAAAATAAGATAAAACAATACAAATATATTAAAAATATCAATAAAACACATAAAATATCAATAAAAAGTAATATAAGTACATAAATACATCAATTTAGATCAATAATTTGCATTATTACAACAAAAAAGACAGATTAATCATTAATATCATTAAAATAATCATCATCTAGGAGTTTTTTATCATGATATAGACCATTAACATCATTATTTATATCATTATCATTATAAATAGTAGCTTTTTCAACTAATTTATTCTTATCTCCAAACTTTGAGCATATTTGACCAATTTGAGCAATAGAAACATCAAAATCATAGTCACCAAGAAGATTTGATAGTTGCTCGTATGTCATTTTGCTAGTTTTACGCAAAATATACAAGATAACATCCCTTTGTTCCCTATATTTGATTTGACCAGCAGACATTGGGGCCTTTTCTGTGCTTTCTAATGCCTTCGCCTTCTTTTTTCGATACTTTTCATCCATTTTGGAGTCGCCAAGTGCAAATACACCATAAAATCTACCTCTAAACTTTGTTCTTATTTTCCATTTGCTTCCAGAATATGAATATGTAGGCTTACCTGCCAAATATAGATATTTTTTCTTAAGTTGATTATAAACTTTAAAGTATCCACGATTTTTTGAGCCATCTTTTCCTTTGGTTTCATAAACATGTATCAAGGCTCGTGCCCTAAAAAGTGCTACATACTTATCTAGAAGAAAAAATGTAGGCAATACCATGATAACAAACAGATTTTTTTGTCTCATCTGCATCATAAGGCTCACAAGTGCTCTATTGATTCCAGAAAGTGAAGCTCTTGAGCTAAGTCCAGTAAATGCTTCATCAAAAACAACAACTTCTCCCTTTTTTGCCTTAAAAATTACTTCACGAAAGCTTTCTGCATCAAAAACAACCCTTGAAAGGTTTAGTGTTGGATCAACATACTTTCCGATCTGTAATGCAAGTGTGGATTTTCCAGATCCCTCATTTCCATCAATAGCAAGAAAGTAATCTCTATCTTTTTTAACCAAATCCTTCTTAATTTTATTAAGATTTCGTTTTAAGCCCCGATCTAGATAATATTTTATGGTTTGATCTTGCTTTTTATCATATATAGATACTACATCAGAATTTTTAGAGTCCATCTTCATCATCATCATCCCAAGTTGTTCCCTTGCCGATCTGATTTTCAAGTCTTTTCAGAAAAAGCTCTTTATCATTAAGGATTCGATATTGTTTAGATCTATTTAGAATTTCTTCCTTAGATGGAGCCTTAAAAGATTTACTTCCACCATCATTAAATTCTCCAAGCTCTATAATCTTAGAATCAAACTTATCATATTCCTCTTTTTTTATTTTATAATCATTAGGTTTTATGTCTCTTGCCAATTCTCTAAAAACACAATCAAGATCATTATTCCAGTCAGCAAATCTTCCAGCTCTCGAGTGAGTATTGGCATCATTCCATAAACCAGAAAGTCTAATTAAAATATTAACTCCAGAACTATACTTTGAAACCTGATTTTCTCCTAATTCTTCCATTATTTGATCCTAAAATTTTCTTTTTTAATATTATTTCTTTTTCTCATATAATTTCTCATATAATTTCTCATATATTCTTTGTTTTTTGGTTTTGAATGCCATTTTTTAAAATTAGCACAAATTTTTGGCTTATTTTTTCTATAATATTCTTTACTATAATCATTTTTATTCACCATAAATACAATTATTATATATTATTTATAAATTAGAGGTATTTAAATTTATACCTCTAATATAAAAATAGAATAATATTAGTGATCATATGAAAATGCAATTTTCAGATATTAGGAGGGGAGATTAAAAAGAATGTTAGGAAATATTATAGGTGGTTTTATTGTAATTCTAGTTGGTGTAACATTAGCTCCAACTGTTGCTGATGAAGTAGCAGGTGCTCAAGCTAATACCAACATTACAGGAGCATCTTCAACAATTTTAGGTCTTACAACTTTGTTCTATAACCTTTCTATTGCTGCTACAGCAATTGGAATTGCAGCACAAGGTCTAAGAAACTCAGGTCTAATGTAAAATTAGATATGGGGACAATAAAATATTAGTAGATATAGGATTAAGGCATGGGAGTAGGAATGTTAATTGATTTGATAATTATCTATTAATATTTTATAATTTTTATTTTTTTTATAAACTTATTTAAATAGGTATATGTTGATATAATAATGAAAAAGAAGATTAAAAAACCTAAAAAGAATAAATTATACTTAAATAAAACATTTTTTTTAATATTAATATCAATATTATTATTAACATTTATCTCTGCCGCTTGGTACAATCCTTTGACCTGGTTTAGCCCAATGTCACAACCAGACAGCGATCCAACACTATCAATAATTTCAAATAACAATTGGTTATGTAATGCTAATTATGATGATAATTATACTTGTGAAATTGAAGATAAAAATTCACAAAAAACAACGATAAGTTTTTGTCATAAAACAATAACTGATAAAGATTTATTACCTAATCATAAAGATATTTGTTTTAATAAAGATTGTACTGATACATTAGAATTAAACCAAAAACAAGAAAATGGTAAAGTTTGTTATGAAAGAAAAACTGATACTGAATATTTTATAAAACTAAATCCTACAGTTATTTATCAAGACATTAATATGATTAATTATAAATCTAATAATTATGATATTAATGTCAGTCTTGTTTGTGATGATGTTGTACAAAATGATATTTGGGTTTTGATTGACAATGGTAAGTTTGGAGCAACTGGAAATTTTACAGGCTTAAAAAATTGTACATATATAATAGATTCAGATGTAGAACTTAGGAGTTATAAGAATAGAATAATTAATGATGAATATGATTTTGGAATGAACTTAGAAGATATTTGTGAAAAAAGATATGAACCATATGAAAAAACAATAACAGATACAAGACATTATTGTAATGGAAAAGAAATTTCTCCAGAAGGTGAATGTATTGGAATACGAACAACAATTGATGAAGAATATAATATTACAGCATACAAAAAAACAGCAAATTGTAAGTTTTCAAAAGAGCAAAACATTTTTTATGTAAACTTTTTATCAGATAATGATATTGATCCAACATTTTATTCTTTTGGTGATGGAGAATTAGGTTTTATAGATCCAACTCCAGACAATAATACGGCAACTACAAACGATACGATAATAGTAAATGTTTCAATATCTAATAGTGAATTAGATGAAGTAATATATAATTGGAACCAATCAAACTATACATATCTTAATGATTCAGTTATGGCATATTATAATTTTGATAATAGATCTTCACTTGGAGAGAATAATACTCATGTTGTAGATATAACAGGAAATGGAAACAATGGAACATGGTTTGGTGATGCATCTCCAGATTCTGATAGTGGTCCGACCACAGATGGTAAATATGCTGGAGCTTTTGAATTTGATGGTACAGGTGATGGTATTAATATTGGGGATGACGAATCAATTAGAGTTTCTCAAGATTTTACGGTTTCTGCTTGGGTATATGCTGATGTCGTAGGTTCAACATATAGAAGAATTATTTCAAGAGAACTAACAACATCATGTGAATCTTATTGTTTAATGGTATGGAATGATAACGAATTAGTTTTTAATGTTAATTCTGGATCTGGAAGTGGTGGAGCTAGGACAGATTTTAATTTTCCTACAGGAAAATGGATTCATGTTGTTGGCGTAGATACTGGAACTGAGAAAAAACTTTATATGGATGGTCAGCCGGTTGCATCTCGTACAACAAGTCTGTCACCAAATCAAGCAGATATTGATACTACTATTGGTAACAATCCAAACATGGATCGTCCATGGGATGGAAAGATTGATGAAGTTGTGATCATAAATAGATCATTATCAAATGAAGAAGTTAATCAATTGTATATGGCCAATTTATATAAATTTAATTCAACTCAATGGTATTTGACGGTTAATCAAACAAAAGATAATAGTACTGCATTAGAAAATGGAACTTATACATATTACACTTATGCTAAAGATGAAAGTGGAAATTCAAACAAGACAGAGACAAGAACTATTATTATAGGTGAAGGAGTAGACCAGCCACCAGTTGTATATTTGATTTCTCCAGAAGATACAACATCATCAAGTAATTCATCATATAATTTTGTCGCTAATTTCACTGATGATTCTGGTCTTAAAAATGCAACACTATTTGTTTGGAACTCTACTGGATCTATAATAAATCAAACATCTGTAGATATTAGTGGAACAGAAAATTTATCTACAATAAATGTAACTCTTCCATATTTTGATACATATAGTTGGAATTATCTAGCATATGATATTAATAATCAATCTGCATTTAATTCAACGAATTATACCTTACAATATACAGAAGATGTAGATAACATATTCCCATTATTTTCAAACTTTCAGGAGGCACCGGGAGATCCTTCAACATATATATTTGGACAATCTTATTCATTTAATACTACAGTTATAAATACAAATGGTACTGTCTTTATAGATTTTAATGATGTAAATTATACAATGACAAATTTAACATTTGATGAATATAATTTTTCAATATCAGATCTTGCAGCCGATACATATAATTATTATTATTTATCATGGGGCAATGGCACTGATGAAAACTTTAACAAGACAGAAACTTTTACATATACAATAAATAAGGCTAACCCAACAGGTTCAATATCAGGAACAAGTCCAATAACATACCCTACTGCCGCTAATATTCTAGGATTTGAGACAAATAGTGGTGATGATGATGTGACATACAATCTTTATCGTGAGGGTATACTTATATCAAATCCAGATAATAGTATATTGGGAGTTGGAACTTATAATTATGTATATAATACAACTGGTGGACAAAATTATACATCAAACCCAAGCATTGATACTTTTAGCTTAACAGTTAATCAAAATAATGGAGATTGTGACGTTTTATTTAATGAAACTTCTCCAATAACTTTCCCAGAACAATTCATTGTTTATACTAATTGTAATAGTGACTTCACATTAAAAAGAAATGGTACAACAATATCAAACAATTCTGTTCAAAGTCTTGGAGGAGGAACTTATAATTTTACAGTAGAAAGAACTGATCAGTCAAACTATTCTAATATTTATGATGAAGAATTATTTACAATTAATAAAGCAACAACAGTTATGAATTATTTTCTGAATGGTGTAGTTGATAATATAACAATCATTGAAGGTGATACGGTGAATGCATCAGTTTCTAGCAACTTTGGTGAAGCTAAAATCTATAGAAATGGAACAGATGTTACAAGTGAGAATAATCAAGATATTGTTTTAAGTGAAGGATATTATCAGTATGATTTTAATGTAAGCGAGACACAAAATTATACTGGAGTTTCAACCGAAACATTATTTCTAACTGTTAACGAAGCTCAGGCATTAATAGAGTTTGTTGATCCAACTCCAGAAAATAATACTGTTCTGAATGTTACTTTAGATTATATAGAAGCAAATGTTACTGGTGATGTTCTTGGTGATTCTCCTGAATGGAATATAACAACTTATCTTTATGATTCAGATTTTAATTTAGTAGATTCTAATAAGTCAAGTTCATCACCACATTTTACAAATTTTACTGGATTAGAACCTGGATTATATTATTTGAATGCAACAATATTAGACGAGTTCGGTCATACTAATTCAACAGAGACTAGAGAAATTAGAGTAATTAATTGGACAAGTTATCTTGGTATAGATATAGACATTCCGGACTTCACATTTTCAAGCCTTACACCTATTTTAGCTGAATCTATAGAGTTTAACTCATCTTCTGCTCTAACGACTTATGGAGCCTTAAATTCGTTTAACATATTAAAAAATACTGGTTCACCAACATCAGACGTATATATAACAATAGAAGTTGATGGTATAGAGATAGTAGATGAATTACTTAGAACTGTAACAAAGGGTCAGGCTGGGGTTTCTTCTACTCTTCCGTTTTCATTTTCGGTTGCCAATGGTAATCATACAATGGACATTTATTTTTATAGAACTGGAACAGGTTCAGTTACAATATACAATACAGATTTTAGCCTTGGAAGATTTGAGACACCTGGAGATATAATGGGAAGAGGTAACCTAACTTCTGTATCTACTACATTTGCTTCATCAACAGAAATATCAATATTTAATAAAACAATTAATAAAAATGTAAATACATCAACCTTTATTAATCTAAAGGCAAATGTTGATTCTTTGTTGGAACAAGATATTTTTTGTAGAATTGTTAACGGTGACAATTCTCCATGGATGGGGGTAACCGTTCCTTCTGGTAATGATGTAAGATCAATGCAAATACCATTCATAACTGAGCCAGACAATGAGATACAAACTAATATTTCCATAAATTGTTATTCTAGTCTTGGAACAACTGTAAATTTTGAAGGAGTTTTTATTGAGGCTGATATGTCTGATGATGAATATAATCCTATTGGACACATGTCTGCAACAAACCCAAACACAAATATTACAAATACAATAATATTAAACCCGGGTGATAATGAAATAATTCAAGATAATTTTATCATGAAAAATGGTACAAATGTTTTAATTTCTGCAAGTTCAACCTCTGCAAGTCTTACAGGTGCACAAACACCTATTCATTATGTTCATATTGAATATCTTAATGGGACAGAAGTTTGTTATAGTGAAAAAGAAAGATATACTAGTGGTGATGTTGGAAATTCTTTTTTTAATTATGTTTGTGAGGGTCTAGAGGCTGGAACAGAATACCATATTTCATTTCATATAGTTATTGATACAGGAGAACAATTAGAATTATATGATGAGGCTGGAACATTCTTTGAAAATACAATATTTGATACAACAACAGTTAATACTCCTCCAGTAGTTGTAATAATAGAACCAGAGAATGGAACTACTGTAAAAGAAAATGTTACAATTGATGTTGATGTTTCAGATAGTCAACTTGATACATACACATATAATATTACACTGTCAAATTCAACTGGAACATTCTTTTTAGTTCAAGAAAACTCTTCAGATGTAGAAACTGGTATAAATTATATATTTGATTCAAAAGAATTTTCTGATGGAAATTATGATTTAAATGTGAGTGTTTGTGAGAATGAAACAATTGAAAAACTTTGTGGTAATGATAGTGTTGAAATAATTATAGATAATACTGCTCCAGAAATAGAAATATTATCCCCAACAAATGATACAAATATATCTAATGATCAAGTAGACGTAAATTATACAGTAAGTGATAATATATTACTTGATCAATGTTGGTGGACTAATGATTCTGGAGTAACTAATACAACATTATCATCATGTGAAAACATAACTGGAGTAACATGGCCACAGGGAAATAATGTTGTAACTGTTTATGCAAATGATTCAATAAATAATATTAATTCATCTACTGTGTATTTCTTTGTTGATAGTATAGCGCCACAATTTACGCCACCATTACAAACTCAAACAATACCAGAGACTATACCATTTTTATATGATATTAATGCAACTGATGCAGGAGTTGGAGTTAGTAAATTTGATATTAATGATACATATGGTGGACTTTTTACAATAGACCAAGATAGTGGTATTATGACAAATAGTTCTTCTTTATTAGGTAATGTAGGAGAATATTATTTTAATGTTTCAGTTAATGATACTCTAGGAAATACTAATTATTCAATGTTATTAGTTAATGTTACATCTGTCGATTTAACACCACCATATGTTCAAATATTATTTCCTGAGAATGTAACCTACAATTATATTATAACAGAATTAAATTTTACTGCAAGTGATAACGTTGGTCTTGATATGTGTTGGTATTCTCTTAATGGTGGTGCAACAAACACAACAACACCATGTAATCAAAACATAACTGGAATAACAGCAAACGAGGGAAGTAACACTTGGACAGTTTATGCTAGAGACACAACTGGTAATGAAAATAATTCAGTTGTAACATTTTTTGTTGACACAGTATCACCAAATGTTGAAATATTATTTCCAGAAGACATTGATTATAATTATATTGTAACAGAGCTAAACTTCACAGCATCAGATAACATTGCTCTTCATACATGTTGGTATTCTTTAGATTTAGGTGCTACTAATATTACAACCCCATGCAATCAAAACATAACTGGGCTAACATCATTTGAAGGTCCTAACCAGTGGAGACTTTATGTTAATGACACAACTGGTAATGAAAATAGCTCAGTCGTATCATTTTATATAGATACAACACCGCCATCATTTGACAATCTTCCTAATGTTACAAGCTTTACAACATCTGAGCAGGTTTTCTTTGAAGTATTTGCAACAGATATATCACGTTCAATTGATGCATTTTCTGTGAATGATAGTAACTTCTTTATTCTAAAAACAGAGGAGGGTGAGACAACTGCAAAGGGTGAATTAATTAATATAACAAATCTTGTTGCTGGACTATATTCATTAAACATAAGCGTTAATGATACTCTTGGGAATACTAACTATTCAACATTATTAGTTAATATAACTCAGGCTGATATAGTATCACCAAATGTTGAAATATTATTTCCTGAGAATCTTCCATACAATTATGTTATAACAGAATTAAATTTTACTGCTAGTGACGATATTGCTCTTGATAGTTGTTGGTATTCTTTGGATGAGGGTATTACAAATATAACAACTCCATGTAACCAGAATGTAACTGGACTAACTGCAAATGAAGGTCAAAATATATGGACTGTTTATGCAAATGACACAAGCGGGAACGAAAACAATTCTCAAGTAGATTTTTCAATTGACACAACACCTCCAATTTTTACAAATTTAATAAATCAAACAGTTGATTGGAATGAATCTTTTAGTTATACAATTAATGTATTTGATGCCGGAAGTGAAATTGGTAATATAAATATAACAGACAATGTAAATTTTACAATAAATGGTGGAACTGGACTTGTGACAAATAATACTATATTCGAAATATTCTATTATGAAATGACTGTTTGTGTTAATGACACTGCTGGAAATACTAATTGTAAGCCTTGGAGTGTAAATTCTACTGAGGCAGTAGTTCATATATCACAATGTGATCAAGAATACGAAACATTAAAAAGTTCAACATCTAACATAAGACCATATGGGAGGTTGTGCAATTGGCTAGATTTCAGATAATTTTAATTTTAATGCTAATTATATCTCCATTAGCATTATCAGATGAGTCTTTAACATTCAAGCAGGGAGAGGATATAGCTTTAGATATAGGAATTTCAAAAAATGATTTAAGTGATTGTGACGAGTGTTCTTGCTACTTTACAATATTTTATCAGAACGGTTCAGCATTTACAAGAAAAGCTCAAGGAACAAATGTTGATAGCTTTTGTCAATATACGAATAACACATTAAAAAAAATTGGTATATATGGAGTGCAATTAGATTTTAATGACTCGGTCGATAATGGAAGAACAAGTTTTGAATTTCAAATAACAACCTCTGGAAGAAGAGGTAATGATAATATAGCGCTATTCATAATTTTAATCGCCGTAATATATACAATTACATTAGTAAGCTTCTTTGGAAAAAATATACCATTATCAGTATTAACTGGAATGATAATGTCTTTCTTTGGAGTGTGGATAGTTAGAAACGGAATAGTAATTTATAGAGATAATTTAACAAATTATTTTGGATATGTAACAATGACCATAGGATCAATTATTGCACTATGGGCCTTAATAGAATGGATTACTGACACCTTTTAGGATTAATATATTATAAATTTAGGGTCTAATTTATAAATAGAAATAAATTATAAATAGAAGGAGGTAATAAATGGTAAAAGAAAAAATTGAAAACGAAGAAAATTCTAAAGACAAAGTTTCATTAGGAGAGGTTCCAACACAATACGGAATAGTATTTAATACACCTGATGGACAAAAAGGTCAAGAAGATTATCTTGTATGGATGGGTAATTTATTATTAGAAGTCAAAAATTCTTTAGTAGGAAATTAGAAACAGTAGTAAATTATTTTTTATTTTTTTATTTTTTTTAAGAAACAAGGAGCAATATAGAAAATGATAAAGGGAACATTTAGATTAGGTGGAGAATTAATAGATGTAGTAGTTGATAGAACAAATGTTTTATTCAGTATCGGTAATTCTATAACACCAATATCTGGATTAAAATTAAACAAGGCTGGAGTAATAAGAGAGCATCCAGACCTAAAGGATGATGAGGGCTGGAGACTAAAAGCAATAAAGAGATTTAATATTCACATAAAAAAGTATAAACTTGAAGAAGAAAAGCTAGAATATATCAAAGATGAGCTAAAAAAACATGGATATCAACCATTACATAAGCAACGTGGTGGTCATAGGCCAAAAAGATTTTAATGGGAATTAGTTGGGATTGGCTAATAAGTATCTCAATAATCTTGGCATTGATATTGGGGTTTTTAGCAAAAATGACAGGACAAACAGTAGGTCAGTTGTTGACAGAAGTAAGGGAGTTCATAATGGAAACAAGAGAAGATATAAATGAAGTTGGAGAGAATGTAGTTTACTATGAGTAATAATGATAGTTCTGATAAAGAAGCTCAAGAAATAATGAGGCAGTTTAATGAAGGGAAGCAAAACATGCATTCATTCCTTGGAAAGATTATAGAGTCTGATGACACTATAAAGGTTGGTAATATAAGTGAGGAAGAGTTAGGAACTCCAAAATTACCATTAAGAACATATAAAGAATTAGAATTATTTTGTAATGATATCGCAGATGATAATAATTTTTCAGAATATTTCAAAAAGATGGCAGAAGTGCAAACATCAACATCATTATCAAAGGATGCAATACTGCTGAATTTAGTAAATACGCTAAGAAAAGAAGTGGGAGATATTACTAAGCGTAGAAAAAGAAACTCTGGATGGTTTAGCAAAGGTAGCCAAGGAGAAGTTTCACAATGATAGATGAAATAATAGATTATTTAATGGATGGATTGTCATATATATTTAGCTTTGAGTGGATTGGTGATATTTGGGAATTTATGGGTTCGATGTTTGAAAATATATCTGAGCTTAGTCCAATAGGGATAGTCTTTGGATTAATAGGATTTGCGACTATATATATTGCAAGGGATTATATGCTTAACCCATTTTTAGTTCATATGAGTGCTGGTGCATCATTTTTTTGGATGGTTGCAACATACTTAGGATCATTTGCTGGAGGATACCTTGTAGGAAATCATTTTCAAAATTCATAGAATGAAAGGAGGATATAAATGGAAGAAAAAAAACAATTGTCAATGAAAGAGAAGTTGGATGCATTAGTTGAAGAGAGTGAAAAGAGAAAGAAAAAAAAGTTTAGAATGCCAAGAAGGGGTAGAATTAGTAGATCAAAAATGAGAAAGGGTTATACTATAATAATGAGAATAGATGATAATGGAAATGTTGATTTTGAAAAACAAAAAATAATTGATTCAACATATAGATTGTCTACGAAAGAATATCATGTTGCAAAGAAGGATGATATATTATCATATAAGGGGAAGCCATTAATTATACAGCCAGTAAAAAAAATAAATCCATACAATCCTTTAGATGGAAGAAATGAAACATATGGTCAAAAGTATATTATGGCAAGGATGCTTGGAGATGTAATAAGAATGAAAGGTGCTGGTGCAAAACCATTATTATGGATAATAGGTTTAGGAATAGTTGGATATATTTTATACTCTGTATTCACAGGAGGAATTTGATGGCTTATAAAAAACAAAACTGGATGCAATATGGAAGGCAAGGTGAGATAGTTGAAATAATAATGAGAGATTCAACAAATGCAAAGATAGAATCATTCAGATGTAATAATAAAAAAAGTTATAATAGGGCATTAAAAACAATCTGGGATAAATATGGAGATAAATTTAGGCCAACAATAGATGTTGAAAATTCTGTAAATTATGATGAAGAGTTGGAATGGCTAAAAAAAGAAACCAGTAATTCATAATTTTATACCTCTAATATTTAAATAAAACATTACTCGTAGTATTATGAAGCTTAAAGATGTTCTAAATCAGAAAATAAATAAGAGAAATCATCAGATTAGTTTAGATGTTAAAAAGAAAAAGCTTAGTGAGCTTGATATATCTATTGATGACTTAATGGAGCTAAAGGTTCCAGGAAGTAATCATTTTGAAGGAGAGATGTTTTAAATGGCACAAGATAACTTTGTAGGACCAAGAATACCCGAAAAACCAATGAAATTAATCCTTGTTATAATGATTTCACTTTCTTTTTTGTCAGTTGTTAGTGCTATCTCCTTTGATTATTATTACCATCCACAATGTGGACACTGTAAAACAATTGAGCCATTCATACAAAATATATTAAATAATTATCCAAATGTAGAAAATAATGTTTATGATATTTCACAGGGTTCATTTGATGTTGGAGGAACACCTTTATTAAAATTGTTTACAAATGACAATCGAGAGATCTTATTAAGAGGTTCCCAACAAATACCAAAATATCTTGAATGTGAACTTAATGAAATGTCAACAAAAGAATGTTTAACTAGTACTCAATTAAATTGTGAAACAAATAGTTTCTTTATTAGATAATGGCAGTTATACAAACACCAAGTGGACCTATGACTGTTCGTGATACGAGGAAAGGAGATGTAATTATTAG
>Ga0180433_10006432_pt1 | contig 15390 bp, 12 predicted proteins | sample SS_ome_8_FD_132980 | JGI IMG/M metagenome (GOLD analysis project Ga0180433, IMG submission 132980) | Hypersaline lake sediment archaeal communities from the Salton Sea, California, USA - SS_1_D_1 metaG | ecosystem: Environmental > Aquatic > Non-marine Saline and Alkaline > Hypersaline >... | reverse complement strand
TCCTGCTCTGCGTATATGCGATCACTTGCCGACGCAACCGACACACTTGGAGCTTGCTGGTCCTCGCCGTAGTGACACTGCTTCTTGCTATGGGGAAGTTCACGCCGTTGTTTCACATCCTGTACACTGTGGTGCCTGGCTACGGAATGTTTCGCGGTAACTCGAAGTTCATATACCTCACAGCACTCTCCCTGTCTGTCCTAGGCGGATATGGGGCTGAAGCCTTCCTGTCAGGAGAGGAGAAAGCACTCCGATTGTCGAGGCACATGCGGTGGGCGGTCGTCGGATTGTTTGTTGCCATTGCTGTCGGCCTTGCTCTCTTGCTGGACAAAAACGGCTCGACGTGGCAGACGTGGAGACAGTTGGTGGTGGACTTCCTCAAGAAGCAGGAGCGCTACTTTGCACTCCCCCAGAGCGCACAACAGCTGAGCGAGTTCGCCCGTGCTACGCTTGTAATGCTCCGTGAAAGCATCGCAGCGCTGTTGTTCATTGTTGCGGGGATTGCAGTGTTGATCTTCGCTCGCGCCAAGCGAGAATTGCCTCGCAACCTCATTTGCGCATTGCTCCTGCTGGTGCTCACATGTGAGCTTCTCTACCACGACTGGCACACGGTGAGGTCAATAGACACAAGTGCTATACTTTGGGAACAAGACCTAGTCAAAGAATTGAGTAAACAAAAGTCTCCCTTGCGGCTTTGGATTCCTCCCATCAATCATCCCGCCCAGCCTCGTATCGATGATGTGATGACCGTAGGATTTGATGCTTTCGAGGGATACGACGCAAATGTGATTGGCTACTATTCCGAGTATGGCAAGACTCTGGCAGGCCTGCCATTAGACAATCCAAATGTCTTCATGAGCGTTAGAAAGCCGCAAAGCATGGCTATGATGAATGCCCTGAACGTCAACGCGGTACTACTCCCAGCCTCCATCGGCAAACCCTTCTCAGTGGCAAAACAAGTCTGGCTCTCAACCAAAGGCTCTCTGGCTCTTTACCAAATGCCAGGACTCCCGCGGGCGTGGATGGTTCATCAGTCGGAGAAGATGGTCGGTTGGAACCAGATGAGAAACACCTTGCTGAAAGACTTCCACCCGAGGAAGACCGTATTGCTGTACGAAACGCCGTCGAAACAACTGGGCCATCCTGACGACAGAGAGACCCCACGCTACGAACTATACGAACCCCATCGTTCGTTAATTCGCGTAAACGCGAAGTCGCCCGGTTGGCTCGTCGTCAGCGATGCATTCTATCCGGGCTGGGAAGTGTATCACAACGGAAAGTCCGCTGAGGTGCTACGGGCAAATCACGCTTTCCGAGCTGTCGAGATCACGGATACGGGGGATGTGGAAATCGATATGGTCTATGACCCTTCAGTTTTCAAACTCGGCATCTTCTTGAGTCTCGGAGCATTGTGCCTCACAATCATGCTCGGGACATTGGCGATTGCGAAACGGCGACAGAACTAGCCCGTCTGCCATCCTGCCAAGCAGACTACAGCAGCTCTCAGCAGCGTTGCCACAACTGCGGCCTCTCCCTGGCTGATAGGAAGGGCGACCTTTGTAACACTTTTGCTGTCCAATACTTGCCTCGATATTTGGACAAAATAGTTGTTACGATTCTGGTCACTTTGATGACGGATATGACAAGCAGTGCTATGTTTTTCGGTTTTATGGAAAAGCTTCGCCTCTTCCTGCCTTCTCTCAAGAACGGCAAGCACCTCACCGAGGTCTGTCATTCCCCATTTCATAGTCACTTTTTGCTGCCAATCAAAAGATTTTTCGCCTTTCTGAAACGCTGCCTCTACAAAAACAGCCCTCTTCTCCCGAGCCAGGCTCAGGCGAATCACCCCCCCGGATCCACTTCGTGTAGGTTTGTAGATGGCAAATTCACTTCGAGGCTGCCGCGAGGCCGTGTCAGTTGGCATTGTACCGCTCTTCGAGTTCCTCATCTTCTCTCCCTGTCAATCAAGCAATTCCCTGGTTCCTGAACATCATAGTTTTCACCTTGAGCAAATGCAAGAGAATGTAACAAGACCAGCTCTCGATCGGGAGCCTGCGCCGCAACCTGTGCTATGGGCAACACTTACAATGGCTCCCCGGCCCCATGGAGGCACAAAATAATCCTTGACAGAAAGCTCACTTTGCGCTATATTGCTTTGATTGTTAACATGACGCCTATATTAGTGATCTCCTGGGGGATAGGCGCCACTAGGAGGTGTGGGCTTTGATCGATTGTTATAGTGTTTTGAGTGTCGAGCGTTTTGCGTCAAGGCGGGATATCCGCATGGCGTTTTGTCGTCTCGTCAAAAAGTATCATCCCGACAGAAACCGTGGCGATTCTTCCAAAGCTGCGGCAAAACTTCGCGATGTAGTCAATGCGTACCGTGTTCTCTCAGATGATGAGGCAAAGCTTCTTCACGACCAGAAGCTGCGTTTTGAACAGCGTAGAGACTCCTCTCTCTCTTGGGAGCGTTTTCTACGTCGGCAGTCTGATCTGGAACTGCGCTGTCGCCAGATGTTCACGGATCTGCTGAACGGAGAAGGGGAGCGCGCGTTGGAGACTTATGAGGAGCTCAACGAAAAGCACCCTGACCTCGATCTCCTGACCATTCTCGGCGTCAAGGACTATCTCGATTTCAAGTTCTTGCTTGGTGAATGCTATGAAGCTCGTGGCGACCTGCGTGAAGCCCTCGTCCACTACGAAGAGATATACTCTGAGGAAAAGGAAGAACCCCGGCAACGTTACTTCTTTGATGAAGTCGAAGACCGGCTTAGAAGAATCTACTGCACTCGTATTGTCCGCCAGTGCAGTCCGACTGAAGCTGTAGACTATTACGAGCGAGCCCTAAAATTGCGCCACAGCAGTCGAGATCAAGCTCAGATCCACAAGAAGATCGCTGAATGTTGTCTTCAAACCGGAGACTTGACTGGGGCACGCAAGGCAATTGGAAGTGCTCGAGGCTCATTCCCCACCATCAAAGGTCTTGATCGGCTTGAAGCTCGTCTCAACCGAACAAGTTCTGCTCGGTCTAGGAGACGACGTTGAGTGTAAAGATCCCAGTTGTACTTGAAACCGACCTGCCCGGCCTCAAACCCTTCAAACGTGGAAAGGTTCGTGACCTTTACGATTTGGATGACTCTCTCCTCTTCGTTGCCACAGATCGGATTTCCGCGTTTGATTCCATTTTGCCAACAGGCATACCACTGAAAGGCAAGATTCTCACGACACTCAGTACGTTTTGGTTTGAACTGACGCAAGATATCGCACCAAATCATCTTATTTCTGCCGACATCACGGAAATGGGTGACGCTGTCGCGAAATATTCGGACATTCTCGCCGGACGGTCTATGCGTGTGAAGAAGACCGACGTTGTTCCCATTGAGTGCGTCGTTCGTGGTTACCTCGCTGGTTCCGGTTGGCAGGAATATCAGACATCCAGTACGGTCTGTGGTATCAAATTGCCGGAAGGGCTTAGAGAATCGGAAAAGCTACCCGAAACACTCTTTACACCGGCCACGAAAGCTGAATCGGGACACGACGAGAACATTTCTTTCGAAGAACTGGTTGATATCGTCGGAAACGAAACTGCGGAAGCTCTTCGCGACAAGAGCATTGCTATCTACGAGCGAGCTGCAGAGCACGCCCTGAAGCACGGCGTCATCATCAGTGATACGAAGTTCGAATGGGGTAGCCTCAACGGCGAACTCATCCTGATAGACGAAGTTCTCACACCGGACTCGTCGAGATTCTGGCCGGAGCAAACCTATCGTGTTGGCAGCACGCCGCCTTCATTTGACAAGCAGTATGTCCGCGACTATCTCAACGAAATCGGCTGGGATCACGAACCACCTGCCCCGGAGTTGCCACCCGAAGTTGTTGAGAAGACAACGGAGAAGTATCTGGACGCTTTGCGCCGCCTGACAAGCAAGACGACAGTCCAGTAGGCATCTGCTTTACTACCATTTTGTCGCCCCTCCTCGGTACTACTTGTCCGTGATTGTTTTCCATGCACAAAGAGCTATAATCGATCAAATCCTTACCTGAGACTTCTGTCGGGAGATCCGTATGAAAGCCTTGATCGGGATCGACGTGGGCACGTCCGGAGTCAAAACACTACTTTGCACTGACAAAGGAAAGATCCTCGCCACAACGACTGTCGAATATCCCATCTATCACCCGAAACCGGCGTGGTCTGAGCAACATCCGGCCGATTGGTGGAAAGCCACGAAACAGAGTATTTGTGCGGTTCTTCGCAAAGCCAAAGTCAAGGGCAACGCTATAAGCGGCATCGGCCTCACGGGACAGATGCACGGTTCCGTCTTTCTCGACAAATCCCACAAGGTTCTTCGTCCGGCAATCCTCTGGAATGATCAGCGCACAGCCGCGGAGTGCGACTATATCACAAGAAAGATCGGAGCATCCCGCCTGATCCGCCTTACCTGCAATCCAGCCCTAACGGGTTTCACCGCTCCCAAGATTCTTTGGGTTCGCAAACATGAACCAAGAATCTACGACCGCACATCCAAGATTCTGCTACCCAAGGATTACATTCGTTTTCTGATGACCGGCGAATTCGCCACAGACGTTTCCGACGCGTCCGGCACGCTACTTTTCAATGTACGAAGGAGGACGTGGTCGAGACCAGTGCTGTCAGAACTCCAGATCGACCGTGGACTCATGCCGAAAAGCTACGAATCCACCGAAATCACCGGCCGCTTGACCAAAGACGTTGCCCAAGAGCTGAGCATTCCTGCTGGCATTCCGGTTGTCGGGGGGGGAGGCGATCAGGCTGCAGGAGCTATCGGTAACGGAATCGTCAGGACCGGCGCCATTTCCGCGTCACTCGGCACATCCGGTGTTGTCTTCGCATACTCCGACACTGTGCAAACAGATCCCAAAGGACGGGTCCATACATTTTGCCATGCCGCTCCTGGCAAGTGGCATGTGATGGGAGTAGTTCTTGCTGCAGGCGGGTCTTTTCAATGGTTTCGAAACAATCTTGGCACTGAAGAACGGAAAGCGGCCAAGCGTCAAAAGGTAGATCCATACGAACTCCTGTGCGAGAAAGCCGCTAACGCACCTGTCGGATCTGAAGGACTCTTCTTTCTGCCATATCTCACTGGAGAGCGCACTCCCCATGCTGATCCTTTCGCAAAAGGCGCGTACATAGGTCTGACAATGCGCCATGACAAGTCACACCTGATTCGATCAACACTCGAAGGAATCACCTTTGCGATGAAGGATTCACTCGAAATTATGCGTGGGATGAAGATTCCTGTCCGACAGATTCGAGTTTCTGGCGGCGGCGCACGCAGTAAGATGTGGCGACAAATCCAGGCTGACATCTACGAACATAGCGTAGTAACGATCAACGCATCAGAAGGACCCGCGTTTGGAGCCGCCCTGCTGGCGTCAGTCGGGACCGGCTCCTACAAAACAATTCAAAAAGCGTGTGATGTCGCGATTCGAGTCACGAGCAATACACGCATGAACAGCCGGAATGTAAGAGTCTATCGAGGTCACTATCCCATCTATCAGAAGCTATACGGCTCACTCAAAAACGACTTTCGCGCGATCGACAACATAGTTGCCGTATAGCTTGGAGCATCACGATATGTTCAAGGAGCCACCCAAGAATTGAACGTTTCTGAAAGCACGGGCCCTCAAGGCGCTCGGAGCACATTGCTGGCTGTTGCGGCCATCGTAGGGGTAACTGTCGTTTTCTTCTGGGAACCGATATTTGCGGGGCGTGTATTACTTCTGCGCGATATTCATTCGCTTTTTCACCCGTGGACCGCATTCTCCGTCGATCATCTGAGAGACGGTGTCGTTCCACTTTGGAACCATTTCTCCTATGCTGGGCAACCTTACGCGGCCAATCCCCAAGTACAGATGTTCTATCCGCCGCAGGCGATTTTTTTGTTGCTGCCATTTGCTGTGGCTCTATCAGTGTACATCATCGGACATACTCTGCTGCTAGGTCTCGGTGGTTACTGGATGATGCGTCGTTTCGGATTTTCTCAATGGGCAGGCATATTGACAGCTCTGGTGCTGATGTTCAATGGCTGGACGGTTCGTTCGCACGAGTTTCTCACGCAGTTCGCCTCTCTCTCGTGGAATCCAATCCTGCTCACGCTGTGGTGGCGGGTCATTGAACGTCGCAAGACAACGGACCTTCTGGCGCTGGGGACTATAGTTGGCCTCCAGACGCTCGCAGGTCACCCCCAGCGACAAGTGTACACAATTCTGATGATGTTGGTTGTATGGACATTTCACATCGCGACTGCCCTCCTGCATAGACGACGAACGCGCGAACTCCTGCTGCAAATTGCCTGGCCAACACTGGGTCTGCTTCTGGCAGCAGCAATTTCCGCCGTTCAGGTCGTACCACTGCTGGAATTGTGGAGGCACATGCATCGCACAGCGGCCCCAGAGTTGGCGGCGACTCCGGTTCAGTTTTCTCTGTGGCCCAGCGAACTGGTCAATTTCGTTGTTCCCTACTTCTATGGCTACCCAGACTGGCAGAAAGCTTGCTACGTCGGCCTCGCAACTATCCCATGTGCAATATGGGGGGCCTTTTCCCTACGGCACGGAAAGCACAAGGGCCCAGGTCTGGTGGTGGTCTGTATCGCTTGGCTTACAATGGCAATGTTTCTGTCATTCGGACAATTGAATCCCGTCCTGAGAATCGTACCTCTCAGCGTACCTTTCTGGGGCGAGTTCATGCGATGGCCAACAGCCGCATTCATGATAGCCACATTCGCTTTTGCGGTGCTCGCTGGTGCGGGTATCGACGTGCTCATGCAGACCAAACATAGGTGGATGACAGTGGCGATTCTGATCGCAATAGCCTCACTTGTTGTTATCACAGTAGCTGATGCAATAAGTGGTTTTGAGGCATCTGACGCATTGCGTAGTCCGAGCCATCACGCATATCTCATATATCCACCAAATCCGACAATTTTGTACACGAACTTTCCTGTAATGCCTCGCTACATACAATTGTGGGTCTTGGCCGCGGGAACGGCTACCGCGATCCTTCTGCGTAGCAAGCTGGGTCGTGTTTTTCCTGTGTGCTGGATCGCACTGATCGCTGTCGACCTTTTCCTTTTCAATCACAAACAGGATTTCTATTCACCGGAAAACATCTATGAAGAGAAGCCGGCAGTAATTGAAAAACTGACGCAGACCACACTGAAAGATCGATTGGACATTACTCCGAGCGGTGCCGAATCAAACTCATTTCTGTACGGAAATCGCGATCTTGCCCACTTTCGCCATCTTCGGGAAACATTGATTGAGGAGATTGCCCTACCATATCGTATTTTCCGGTTCTACGGATGGCGGTCGCTAGAACTTGGGTCTTGGCGAAGGATGTATAAGATAATGACCGGCGACGCAGACGAGTTGCTGCGCTGGCGTCTGTATCTTGCTATGAACGTGGGAATGAGAATCGGGCCGGAGAAGCGACCCAATCCCGACATTCCAATGCCACTGAGCAAACTGGAATCTTACGAGTCTGACATAGGAAAGCGGATTTCCGCTGTGCCGGGGGTGCGGGTCGTCGAAGATGAGGCAGAAGCGGAAGGCTTGATAGTTCTGCCATCCTTCAACATCGACCGTGAACTCATCCTGTCTGAAGGTGAAAACCGCCCGCCGACAGAAGATTTCAACTGTCACATCGGCAATGCCGTCTATACAGCAGGCTTACTGCGTTTCAAAGTAGCCGCCACGGGACCGGGCCACCTACTGATCGCGACCTACTACTATCCCGGCTGGCAGGCGTACGTGAATGGCAAACAGACGACCGTCCTCCGAGCAAATCTTGATATGTCGGCTGTCCCCATACCTGAAGGTGAGTATCCTGTCGACCTCGTGTACCGTCCAGCAAGTTTCCTTGCCGGACTATGGATCACTGTCATAGGTCTTGGAACGCTTGCTCTCTTCCGAGTTCACTGCTGTGTGAACAAGTTACAAATGAAGAAAGCAAATCGAAAAGGAAGATAACCAAATGGCGTTTTCCTATCTCGGTGGTTCACGAAAGCGCTTGCTGGCTCTGACTAGATAAGAACGTTCACGCCGACTCAAGCTGTGCATGCCATCTGTATTGACTTTCGCCAGGATTTCATCGACCCGTTCACGGACCTTTTCTTCGCTCTCATCCCGCTTGGAAACTCGGCGCCTGTAGAGTCTGGCAAGAATGCTATGGAATGCCCATCCATAGCGAACAAATACGTATCCGAACCCCATGCCACCAAGGTGGGCACTAGTGGCTATTCCTGAATTCGTTCCGGACAGGGTGATGAAAAGCTCAACGCCCGCAATGAGCAGTATCGCATGCTTGACTTTCATGGGAATCACAAAGAAAAGCAAGATATTACCCTCGGGGAAAAGTGTGCCAAAAGCTGCCAACACAGCGCATATGGCACCCGAGGCACCGATCACCGGCACTGAAATATAAAACTGGTCCCAAATGCCCAATACCCCGTAGAACAGGCAGGTCAGTAAAGCAGCAAAAACGCCGCCAAGCAAGTAGAGCTTTACAAACCGCCGTGTGCCAAGGTGTTTTTCGACTGTGCGCCCAAGCATCCAAAGCATAAACATGTTGCCAAGAAGATGGATCGGGCTGTCAATAGCGTGCAGAAGCATGTACGTAAGCGGTTGCCATAGCCAGAGTCCGAAGACAGTGTGGCGAACACTAAGGCCAAAAAGAACGCTTACGTTATGAGAACCGAGAGAGATAGAAGCGGCAATCTGTGCAAGATATGCACAGAAAGTGACGATCATGATTATTCCGACAGCGGGCGTAATCTGCCCCCGCATGAGCAATCGGTACCACAGATTACGAATTCGGTGAACAAGTATTGACATCTTCTACATCACATGTGCAACAAGAGAAAGACAAGAAGCTGAAATCCCATTCTTGAAAAGCCCAATCACTTGAGCTTTTCGTTGATCAGCCTTTCCAGACGAGCAATGTCGTCTTTGGTCGCCAGGTTGAGGTGTGACAATCCCTTGTTTAACTCCTCACGTGCCTTCTTTACGACCGTTTCCTTTTCTTTCTCAGCTTCATCAATTATTCGGGTAATAACAGAAGACCGATCCTCTCGAACTTGAGCACCCTTCTCAACAAGCTCTTCAAACATTCTTTTTGCTCGTTCTTCGCTCAGCGCCAGCAAACCTAGAATCGCGCTTGCCGCCTTTTCCAAACCCTTCATAGCTTCATCGTCGGCTGATTTTTCTTCACTCATCACATGCCTCCGTTCTACATGAAAAGCATTGCGGTGGAAAACTCTTGCTGAAAGTCGGACCGACCGGCCAGTTCAACGTACTCGACGAATCGTGAAATGCGATGCGCCTCTTCGCGGCATTCACGCGTAGCAAGCACCATCCTGGCCCCTGCTCCCGCGGCGTTTCCGACAAAGCGAATTCGCTCTTTCGGGACACTGGGCAGAAGACCGATACGCAAAGCCGAACTTCTGCGAATGAAATTCCCAAACGCTCCTGCAAGAAGAACAGCGTCAATGTCATCAATCGTCACGCCCAGTTCTTTCATAAGAATCTCTGTGCCGGCACTGATGGCGCCCTTCGCAAGCTGAACTTCACGTATATCACGTTGCGTGAGCAGGATCGCCTGACCATTCTCTGTCTCGCTACCACCAACCACAAGAAAATCGTATCCCTGCGCGCCCTCGACGACACGTTGCCTAAGCTGCTCGCTCAGCGTATCTGGAAGATCACCGGGAGCGACGATACGTCCGGTCATGTCGACAATTCCAACACGGAGAAGCTCGGCTACGGCATCAAGCAGCGCTGTGCCGCAGATTCCTTTGGGCGAAACATCGCCGATGACGTTGATCTCGACATCCTCGTTAAACTTGATCTTGTCGATAGCTCCCTCAGCGGCTCGCATACCGTGGCGGATACGGGCCCCTTCAAGCGCGGGACCCGCCGCTGTTGAGCACGTCAGCATTCGTTCCTTTGTGCCTATCACGAGCTCGCCGTTTGTGCCAATATCGATAGCAAGAGTTGGCTTCTCGCCTGCCATCATGTTCGTGGCCAGCACGACGCCGACGGTGTCACCGCCGACGAAACCCGCTATGTTCGGCATTGTGTGAAGATTGCCGTTTGCATTAATCTGAATGCCAAGTCTTGCCGCTTTTGTGTCTATCCCAGAGCGGAGGACCGCTGTGTATGGTGCTCGTGCAATGTATTGAGGATCAATGCCCAGCAAAAGATGGTTCATTGTCGTGTTGCCAACGACAGTCGCCTCATAAATATGTGTTTCCTCGACGCCCGCTGTCCGGCAGAGTTCTTCTATGATTTCGTTGATACACCCGACCATACGATTCTGCAGGTTGACAAGGCCACCCTCGTTTTCCTGTGTATAGCTAATACGAGCCACAACATCGTCCCCGTACATAACCTGGGGGTTGGTACGACAACTAGCGGCTCTCTCTTCGCCGGTATTGAGATCTATGAGCATTCCGACAACAGTGGTTGTTCCAATATCGAACGCAACACCGTAATTGAGATCGACAGTATCGCCTCGTTCGACAGCAACGATCTCGCTTCCCTCAAGAACAGCGGTAACAGCAAACTCGTCCTCTCTCAGATGATTTGGAAGCTGCCGTATTATGTCCAGCTCCGCCCACGCCATCCCGTTGTCAGAGCTCGATGCAGCCTCGAGCAGACGGTCGGCATCAGCTCTCTGATCATCAAGCGATGGCTCCGCCATCTGGAGGTAGAGTTTGGAAATGTTCGGATGAAGCGCGGTCTCTCTGTAGGCCTGTTGTGTCAAGGACTTCTTTTCAAAATAGCGAATCTCCGCCGGCACCCGTATGATCGCCTCATCTTGCAGCGTAGCTTGGCATGCCAACCGCCATCCTTGCGATATTTCCTCAACAGAAAGGTGCTCGCGATCAGCATCGCAAGGCTCCGGCGCTCCCTTTGACATCTCCACTTTGCATTTGCCGCAGGTACCTCCGCCACCACAGGGCATCGTGAGAATAATACCGGCCTCGCCCGCAGCTTCAACTATGCTCGATCCTCGCATAACGAAAATCGACTTGCCGTCTGGCTCGAATATCACACGGATTGAATCAGACATCTGCCGCGCCATCCTTTACACAACTATCTCACCGACGCCACGATTGAAAATGCAAAACCTGGAAATAAAGCGATTAGTCGGAACTTGAAGGATTGTACATCTGGAGGGTCAACTATTCAAGCAGAACTAAACTACGAAATACGCTGTGCGCTTGTGGGAATATGCATATGACAAAATACTGACCCGGACATCTTACTTCCCTTCGTTAATCGAAAACACCATCCGAAGGCAAACAACAACAAAACTCTTCAACCTTCGCACAACGCGTATCAGCCAGAGTTCGGCAGAGGAAAGCAAGATCTCCGAGCCAATTACTTAAGTCGAATCGCCTACTGAGCAAACAACTGATCTATCTGAGAACGACGAAAACGCCACTGCTTGCCAATCTTCACCGCTGGCAGTTTTCCTTGAATCGCCAAATTGTACACAGTACGCTCATCAAGCTTCAAGTACTCAGCAACGTCCTTTACCTTCATCACATCATCCGTCATATCCAACCGCCTTTCTTTAACACTATGACGCACAGACAAACGAAATACGCAACAGCCCCACACTAATCACGGCTGCCACGTTCATATACACACATACGCATCCACTCATCCTAAGAGTTTGATGCTCAGTCGAACAGCTTTTCAATCTGGCATCGACGAAAACGCCACTGTTTGCCAATCTTCACAGCTGGAAGCTTCCCCTTACTTGCCAGATTGTAAACGGTTCGCTCATCGAATCTCAGATAAGACGCCACTTCCCTCACCGTCATTACATCCTCAGGCATTGTATACTATCCTTCCACACTGAGCAGTGCACACAAACAGCACAGCCCACATGATCATCAGACCATGACCCGGTTTTGCCCAAAAACAAACCCTAAGCGCCTTGTGAGCAAAAACTGTGCCACGCTCCAACCTTGCACCTACATTCACCACAGCGGTAACTGTGTACTCTCAATGACATGTGATTCTTTGTGTTGTCACATTTATTCGCTTCATGAAGCATTCCAGCCATCAACCCAACCACAGGAACGCCCCATATAGTGCGGCTATGCACGAAATACGATGACAATCGTCGCAGGAATTCATGCGGCCATCAAAGCGGTTGAGGCTCTCTCTGTTCAATTCTGATGAAACAGCTTCCTGCTGGCAGCGTCATCGATATCAGTCGCCCTTGTCCGACTAAGCTGTCTCGGAGGGGTGTCCTCATGCTCTTCTTCGCCAATATACTTGGGGCTCCTTCGGGCTTCTGCATGAAGTGCCCCTTCCAGCGTAGAGTCCATTAGTCTCCGGCATTCTATGCAGAGTGTGGTCTGAGGAATGGCCTTCAGGCGTGCAGTTCCTATCAGTCTTCCGCACTGCTGGCAACACCCGTACTCGCCGTGCTCCAAAACCCAAAGGGCTTCATCCACCTCCGACAGCTCTTTTCTCCCATTCTCTTCAAGCGTCAACATTTCCTCTGTGAGCAGGTTTGAACTGGCTCGATCCATCACATCTCCTATTCCAGAAGGTCTACTCGCTCTTTTGGAAGCGATATCTGTGCGATCAAGTTCGTCCAACAACTCACGACGACGCCTGACGAGAATAGCACGTATCTTCCTAAGTCGTTTTTCATCTCTTATAGCCATTGCCCATCACCCCCCATCCACAGCAAGAGGCAACTCTAAATAGATTGTACCTAAACCGGGGCGCCTTGGGTCAAAGATCTCACAACGTCTCTCCAATATGAATGATCCGACAACAAATGCAGGAGCGCAACAACATCCTTCAACAGATTTGGCACTTGAAATGCACTGTTGGACAAGGCGAAAAAGGGCGTGATACCTTGTATTTCGCGCAGTGCCTCGAAACCTCGCATCGACAGTAACCCACGCACCAACGGCAGCAAATGATGCTCAGTCTGTTGGCCTCGACTCACTGTATCTTTGTTCCGCATTTCGGGCAGAATTTCGTCTCAGGTTCCAGTTTTGCGCCACAGTTCGGGCAAAACTTGGCAGCCTCAGGGCTATTATTGCTACTGTTCGTGACACTGGTGGGCGCAGAAGATGGAGCCTCTGCAGTTGCCGGTGGGACATAGGTGGCTGCGGCTTCGACAACCGACCCTTTTTCAGGACTGGTTCCGCTGGTAAGCTTGCATACTGCGGCCTTGGGAAGGACCTTCTGAACTTGAATTGTTGCTACGGTCTCGCCGTAGGCGATAGCCGCACCTGTATCCGGATCGATTATCGGTTCACCGACTACCTCAAAAGTCGCACCAGCCCCGACGTTCATGTTCTGCCCCGCATTGATGAAAATATCGTCTCCCCGCACGGCGGCAATTTTCGCTTTCCACGGTACGTGTTCCATGTTGTTCACGACAAATGCCACGAGTTGATTCATAACTTGGCGAACCGCTTTGCCCATTGCTGTTTGCTTCTGATGTCCCAGCTTACCCCCAAAACCCTTGTAGGATAGACCGCCGGATATTGCACTTCCTGTGGCTCTTCCTTCCGCATTTTGAGCCTGAACGATGGCTCCCGTTGTGGCATCTATGAGGCGAATGTCGATGCCGATGTGGGCCGAAGTCTTGCCACCACCGAGTAGCACACCAACGTTTCCGAGCTGGCCACCCAGACCACCGCCAGTCTTGCTGGATTTTTCCTCGAACTCCGTAATCACTCCGACGACCAGATATTCGGCTCCCAACAGTTCACCAGTCTTGGCGGCAGTTGCTTTTGAAATACGACCCGACGCAGCCAAGTCTTGTTCATCCAATGCTGCGCCAAGCTCTTTGCGCTCGACAACAATGAAACGTCCCGTCTTGTAAAGCTCAGTGGTCAGCATGTCAGCCATGCCAGAACCAAACTCATAAATGTTGTCCGACCACTTTCTCGATGCTCCAAATTCAAACTTGGAAACAGCAATTCGCTTCTTTAACCCCGTGTACAATGCGGGAGCCGAAGTAGTGACTGGAGACGCGGCGGACGCTCGATTGGTCCCACCAAACTCTTCGATACAGGACAGAGATCCTGCCAGGAAGATACTAACAAAGACAACCATAACGCACTTTCTTGCTGACATGATCTTCTCTCCTTCAAAGTCGATCAGTTGCACAACGCTTATGCCTCCCTTACACATCATCGAGTACAATTCTATCCCTGAACGATGTGGTGTCAAGCACGACTTGGGGTTTGAGTTGATTGCACTAATCGGATTCCTACCGCTCACTTCTTTGTCCAAGGCGTTCTATGTCCCCTCGATCCAGTGCCTTTCTCGAGGGTAGCGTGATTGCAGCCATACTGTTCAACTACACAGAATCAGAATTTGTTGTGGGGAATGCGGCTTGATATAATCGCCTGTCCTTTAGCAACGTGTACAAGACACGGTTCGTCTTTTTACATCATGTGGCATCTGCAAATGAAGATTCTTTTCCTGAGTGCATATTATTGCCTGCCGCCAGCGACCGGATCGCGCATCCGAACGATGGAGATTTTGAAGTCTCTGTCCGCCAAACACGACGTAACGTACGTTGCGTTCGCCGATGACGAGCGTCAGCTTTCAAGCATTGAGGAAGCTCGTCAGATGTGCTCGGATGTGAAGGTAGTTTTCCGTGAACATCGTTACTCAAAAATGAAGTTGCTCAAAGGCCTCATGGTAAGAACGCCCTTCACCATCCTGAACTACCACGACCCCGAGATGGCGCGCATCGCACAAGACATGCAGCAGAATGCCGACTACGATCTGATTCATGCTGAAGGCGTTTTCATGGCTCAGTACGTTGATTTCAGCAGCGCACGCCCATACGTACTGAGCACGCACAATATCGAATCGACCATAATGAATCGCTTTGCCGAGACAACCCCGAATCCGGCAAAGCGTCTCTACGCTCGCCTGACACACGAGAAACTGAACCGCTATGAGTCGGAGATAATGCAGCGCTTTGATCGTACGTTGGTCGTCACCGAAGAGGAAAAGCTTCTCGCCACAAAAATGTCACCTCAGGCTCAAGTGGTGGTTGTACCAAACGGCGTTGATACTGAATTCTTCAAGCCCAGCCCAGATATTCCTGAAGAGGCAAACACACTGGTCTTCACGGGACTGATGGACAGTCGCAGCAATGTAGACGGCGTGCTCTTCTTCGTGCGTGAGATTCTACCTTTGATTCGTCGTGAAGTGGCGGACGTCAAACTGCGCATCTTAGGTCAGCGCCCTGCGGCGGAGGTGATGGCTCTGGCAGAAGAGCCTGGCATCGAAGTGACCGGGTTTGTGCCCGACGTTCGGCCGCCCGCCCAGAGCGCGGCGGTCCACGTT
>Ga0180433_10006430_pt1 | contig 15394 bp, 15 predicted proteins | sample SS_ome_8_FD_132980 | JGI IMG/M metagenome (GOLD analysis project Ga0180433, IMG submission 132980) | Hypersaline lake sediment archaeal communities from the Salton Sea, California, USA - SS_1_D_1 metaG | ecosystem: Environmental > Aquatic > Non-marine Saline and Alkaline > Hypersaline >... | reverse complement strand
TGCCAAGGATTTGTTTAACATGCCCTGTGTTTTTCCCAGGTTTCTCTGGGCGTTTAAGGCCGCGATGTTGGTGTTAATTGACATTGCCATGGTTTTAATCCTCCTTGAAATTTGTTTTTTTTCGGGCTTCCTTGCCCTTTGGTTTAATTTGTTCTGTGTTTTCGGACCTGTTAGTTTTTCTATCCCCCTTTATGGTCCTGATTTTTTGCATTCGTAGTTTAATATCGGCATCAAGACCAAAAACTTGAGGAAAGTTATGGATCATTTGGAAACAGTCTGCAGAATGCGGCTTTCCGTAGAGGCTGATTGAACGGCTTCCGGCTTTATCTTAAAACGTTCCTGAATACGTTTTGCAGATATGATTCTGCCCTTGCGGGACGAAGGGGTTAAAAAGGATTTCAACTTCATCTCAAGTACCCTGGGGTTTAATTCGCTTTCAATGGCACTGACCCCTTCGAGGATGATTTTTTGCAGGAGCAATTCGTGATCTGTCCTTTCGCGCATATGGGCTGCAAACGGGAGAAGAAACAAATTTGCAAAAACCACCCCGTATAGGGTAGAGGTAAGGGCGACAGGTATTGCAGTAATGATCACGGAGACATCACCCGGGCTGGCGAGCATGCCGATGAGTCCCACGACGCTGCCGACGAGTCCGAAAGAGGGACATATCTCTGCAAGCGTTCTGAGAACTCGTTCGGATTCCTCCCTTCGTATTTTGAAAAAATACATTTCCGTATTCAGAATCTCCGTAATCTGTGCCTTTGTGTAGCCGTCTACCAAAAACCCGAGGGCCCTTCTCAGAAACATGATAGACGTTTCATCTTCATCCTCCTGCAGGGAAAGAATACCCTTGAGCCTGCTCTTTACAGAGAGGTCTACGAGGATTTCCACGATGTCTTCAGGGGTTTTTATCCTGGTCCGGTAGGAAGCAAGCAGAACCTTAAGGACAATGGAGAGGCGTTCGGTCCGAAAACTGAGAAAGGCTGCTCCAAACGTGCCGCCCAGCACGATAAAAAGTGCGGCTATATTAAAATAGAGTCCCATATTGCCATTAACGGCGAACCCGAATGCAATAAGCAGGGCACAGATTCCCAGACCAATAACCGTTCTTTGTTCCACCTTTCTGCTACTCCTTTCTTATAATATGGAACTGTAAATTCCAGATGTATCTGGAACAGCGTAGGGCTTTTCTTTGGTCATAATGATTTCGACACGCCTGTTTGCGGCACGATTTTCCGGACCGTGATTTGCCTTAATGGGTTGATAAAAGGCGTGTCCGCTGACAAACAATTTTTCTGCCGGGATATGCATATCTTCGATGAGAAATCGCGCGACCCGGCAGGCGCGCATGGTTGAAAGCTCCCAGTTAGAGGGAAACTGTTCAGTATGAATAGGCAGGTCATCAGTGTGTCCTACCAGATTCACCATGTAAGGCGTATTGCGAAGTATTTCAGCGATTTTTTCAAGAGACGCTTTGGCCTCTTCTCGAAGCTCCGCCTTACCTGTATCGAATAAGAAGTCGCCCCTGAGAATAATTCGTACCGCTTTGTCCTGGACCAGGTTTACAGAGGCGAATGGATGCAATTTTTCCATATCCAGTGTCTCCCTGCTCAGATCATATACCTTCTGGATGAGATCTTCCTCAGGTTCCGGCCGTATCTTATCTATATCTACGGGAAAGGTTTTCTCCGGAACGGCTTGGGTTGCAATGATTTGATCTGTTTGCAAGTCTTTAGAAGCGGTGTGGTAGACATACATCACGGCAAAAAGGATGAACATCATCATCATGAGATCAGCCCAGGGGATAGACCAGTGAAGTGTCCGGGCCATTTTTCCGCCAAAAAGGAAATTGTCACTGCCACTGCTCGAAAGGCCTGCAAAAGCTGACCCTGCAGCCAATTCAAATCCATCGTTTAGAGGGGGAAAATGGGGTTCGGGCATCTCTGAGCCCACACCTTTTTTACTGGAGAAGAAAATTTCGTCCAGTTCTTCTGTCCCCTTATGGAAGGAGGATTGAGATGTCAGGAAAGAATTGCTGATAGGTGTGTCTTCTTTGTTCTCTTTCAATGTCTTTCCAGTTTGAATCATCTCTGTACCTTTTATTCCGCAGTTTTTCTGTATCACCACGTTGTAAGCCAAATTCATGCCAACAGGTAAAAATTTTATAACCCGCTGAAAATTAACAGAATGTTGGGGAATGTGACTGGCGGTACCTCTGGAGAAGGAAATATTTTCCGGGTTCTGCTCCTGTTCCCGGGAATACACACGAGACCTTTTTTTCGCAACGTATGTTATAAACTGAAGTATGACAGTGTTGTGCTGAAAATTTTGTTATTGAAAAGAGATCAAGAACGACCTGAAACTGCAATGTATTTTTACGTGTCCGGTTATACGGAAGAGGTCGTCGTCATTTCTTGACCAGTTTCAGCCCTCAACGTATAGTCTCTGTATGTCAGAAAAACGAAGAAAAAGATCCAGTCAGAAATACAAGAAACCGCCCCCGCTTTCTCCCGAATTTATCTTGATGGTAATGCGCAATGCAGGGCGTCCCCTTTATCTGCGAGATATAATACATTTATCTCACCTGAGGCCGGAAGAAAGGAATAAGGCAAGGGCCATAGTGGCCGGCCTTGTTCGTGAAGGCAAATTAGTCCTGCTTAAGGGCAACAGGTACGGCATCTCCGACCTTATGAAACTGGTTACCGGAAGATTGTCAGTTCACCCGGACGGTTTTGGCTTTGTGCAACCAGAGAAAGAGAAAGGCGACGACGTGTTCATCCCCGCGCGCGGTCTCAAGGGTGCTGTTCACGGTGACCATGTTGTGGCAAGGGTGGAAAAGACCAGTGAAAAGGGTATTGAAGGTTCTATACTAAGAGTGCTTGAACGGGGCATTGATCGTGTCGTAGGGACATTTCAGCAAGGTAAAAGTCTATCAACCGTGATTCCTGAAGATAACAGGCTGCTCTATGAAATACTGGTTCCTCATCAATATAAAATGAATGCCCGGAACGGCCAGGTGGTGTTGGCGGAAATTGAACGCTTTTCTTCGGAGGGAAGGAATCCCGAGGGACGGGTTGTGGAGGTACTTGGCGATCCTGACGACATGGGTGTGCAGACTAATATAGTTATACACAAACACGGTCTTCCACACATCTTCCCACCTGACGTCATTGCTCAGGCGGATGCACTACCCCGGGCCGTTATTCCGGAAGATATCCAGGGCCGTAAGGATCTCCGTGAACTGCCGCTTGTAACAATAGACGGGGAACAGGCAAGGGACTTTGATGATGCCGTATTTGTAAAGAAGACCCGTTCAGGCTTTGTCCTTACTGTAGCCATTGCCGATGTAAGTCATTATGTGCCTGACAATAGCCCTATCGATCAGACAGGCATTGAGCGAGGCACAAGTGTCTATTTCCCAAATGCCGTACTGCCCATGCTTCCCGAGACACTGTCCAACCACCTGTGCAGCCTGATTCCCGAGGAAGACCGTCTCGCGGTCGTAGTCAATATTTCTTTTGACAGGGATGCAAATGTCAGGCGCACCGGCTTTTTCAAGGCCGTTATCAAGAGCCATTGCAGGTTCACGTATAAAGAAGTGCGGTGCATACTTGCCAACAAAGACAAGGATCTGATTGCCAAAAACAGAAAACATATTAAGCACTTGAAATGGATGGCAGAGCTGGCAGAGGCCCTTAGCGTAAGACGCCGCCAAAGAGGCAGTATCGACTTTGATCTTCCCGAGCCTGAAATGATCCTGGGAATCAGAGGAAACCTGGAAGAAATCGTCCGGCGGGAAAGAAACATAGCCCATCGTATCATCGAAGAATTCATGATAGCTGCAAACGAGGCGGTTGCACTCTTTTTAACTACAAAAGACATACCGGCATTGTACCGTGTTCATGAGTTACCGGCACGGGACAAAGTAAAGGAGCTTGCAGGCTTTGCCCGAATCCTGGGAATGAATATAAAAATGCCAGAGGAAATAAGCCCGAAATGGTGTCAGAAGGTGCTCAAAGAGGCATCAGATAAGCCATATGAGTATATAGTAAATACCGTACTGCTCAGGACTATGAAACAGGCGGTCTATTCATTTCACAATATCGGCCATTTCGGCCTGGCATCACCTACTTATTTGCACTTCACGTCGCCGATTCGCCGTTACCCTGACTTGATAGTCCACAGGATCTTGAAAACGAATATGAAGCGCACAAGAAAACGCCCTGTTTACACGGCAGAGCAGCTGGAAACCCTGGGACAGCATTGTTCGGTTCGGGAGAGGGGGGCCATGGAGGCAGAAAGAGAAATGTTCGATCGTCTCAAGGTCCGTTTCATGGCAGACAAAATCGGTGAAGTGTATGAGGGCATAATATCCGGGGTGATCTCCTTTGGTTTTTTTGTTGAACTCAAGGACATGTTTATATCCGGAGCCGTTCGTCTGGTAGATATAGCGGATGATTATTATGTGCTTGATCAGGAAAAACAGCGCCTTGTGGGACAAAGGACACACAGGATATTTCATTTAGGACAAACGGTGAGGGTCAGGGTGAAGGCAGTCAATGTCGCCCGAATGCAAATAAATTTTGAAATTGTTTAATCTGCACTGGTCCAGAGCTCATTTTTTCTTGAGCGAAATCAGCTGTTAATGCGAGAGTCCTGAAATAAGAGGGTATGACGACAGAGCGGTGTGAAATACTAAAACGCGCAGAAGGACTCAGGGAAGAGATCAACCACCATAATTTCCTCTATTATGTCCTTGACCAGCCGATCATCAGTGACGCCGACTATGATGCACTGATGCGCGAACTCAAGGAAATAGAAAACAAATATCCTGAGACCGTAACTCCTGATTCGCCCACGCAGCGAATCGGTGCGCCACCTTCAGAAAAATTTGTCAGTATTTCGCACAGTATCCCTATGCTGAGCCTGGATGATGCCTTCAGCCAGGAAGAGGTCGTGGAATTTGATCAGCGGGGGAGGAGGTTGCTCCAGACCGATAAAGGGCTTGAATACACCGTTGAACCCAAGATAGACGGCCTTGCCGTAGAACTGGTTTACGAAAATGGCACGTTTGTTCTCGGATCAACCCGTGGAGACGGCTATACAGGAGAAGATGTAACTGCGAACCTGAGGACCATCAGATCCATACCCCTCAGGCTTATTGGCAGGTATCTTCCCCTGCCCGAACGCCTTGAGGTGCGGGGCGAGGTCTTTATTACCAAAAACGACTTTAAACTTCTCAATAGAAGGCGCATGGAAGAGGGCGAGTCTCTTTTCGCCAATCCAAGGAATGCCGCAGCGGGCTCTCTGCGCCAATTAGATCCGAATATTACCGCTGGCCGTCTCCTGAACATTTTTTGTTACGGGATCGGGGTAGTGAAAGACTACAGCTTTCAAACACAATGGGAGGTACTTTCGTCTCTAAGAAAATGGGGACTGCGTGTCAACCCTCTGGCAGAAAAACTGAAGGGCATTAATGGGGCACTACAATATCACCAGCGCATAAATAGAAAGAGGGAAGGGCTTGATTATGAAATCGACGGAATAGTCATCAAAGTCAATGACATTGAACTCCAGAGACGCCTCGGGGTAAAGGCCAAGAGTCCACGATGGGCATTGGCCTATAAATTTGAGGCAGCCCAGGCCGTGACCAGAATTATCGCAATTCAACTCAGTGTGGGACGTACCGGCGCTGTTACCCCTGTGGCTATTATGGCACCTGTAAGGGTGGGCGGAGTGGTTGTCAGTCGCGCAACGCTCCATAACGAAGACGAGATTCGCCGCAAGGATGTCAGGATAGGCGATTGGATTATTGTCCGGAGGGCGGGTGACGTCATTCCTGAAGTGATAAGACCCCTACCGGAGAGAAGGAGAGGAGAAGAACAGGTATTTGTTATGCCGACTGTCTGCCCGGTATGCGGTTCTGAACTGCGCCGCAAATCAGGAGAGGCTGCGTGGCGGTGCCCGAATCCCGAATGTTTCCCACGGCTTGTTAAACAACTCACCCACTTTGCCGGAAAAGGGGCCATGGACATAGACGGCCTTGGTCCAAAGGTAGCTGAACAACTTATCAGTGCAGGACTGATTCGGAGTATCGCAGACCTTTATTCCATCAAGTTGAGCGATCTCCTGTCGCTTGATCGCTTTGCTGAAAAATCTGCTGAAAACCTCTTGTCTGCCATAAAAGCCAGCAGGCATACGACCCTTGCCCGATTTTTCTATGCCTTGGGAATCAGACATGTTGGAGATGTAACTGCACAGCTCCTTGCGGACCACTTCGGATCAATAAAGGCCCTCATGGATGCCAGCGAGGAAGAACTCGAGGCAGTAGAAGGAATAGGTCCTGAAGTAGCCTCCAGCATTCGATCATGGTTTGGCGATAATGATAATATCGAACTTGTGAGGGTCCTTATTGATGCCGGTACGAGATTTAATGATTTAAAAGAGGAAAAGGCCTTGTCTCTGAAAGACAAGACCTTTGTCTTTACCGGTGGACTCTCTTCCCTTACGCGTGAAGAGGCCAAGGACCTTGTTCGTGATTCGGGCGGTCAAATCACTTCCACAGTGGGTCACAGGACAGATTATGTGGTTATGGGAAAAGATCCCGGGTCCAAACTGCAGAGGGCCGAAGAACTGGGAATACCCATTGTGAGTGAGGAGGAATTCCTTGAATTGACATCCAAACATCATTCCGGCAAAGGCCGTAACCCGAATATTCTACTTTGAGTTATCTGGAAGTTACCAGGCAAATTCTTTACATGCGTCGTGCTGCGCGCTTTTTAGTCAGATTTCTCAACTTCCGCTCTGCAGATACCTCCGGCAACAACTGAAAAAGCTTCAAAAAAATGATACCGAAAAAAAATCCACCAATGTGTGCCCACCAGGCAATACCACCAAGCTGAGGTGAAAAAGCTGCGTTGAAAAACTGGAAAAAAATCCAGAACCCGAGAAACAGGAATGCCGGGATTTCTATGAAGTGCAGAAAGAAAAAGATAGGTACCAGGGTCAGGACTTTAGCCCTGGGATAGAGCAGGAAATATGCCCCCATAACACCGGCAATGGCGCCGCTTGCTCCTATGGTTGGTATTTGAGACGTCCAGTTGAGAAACAGATGTGAAATTCCTGAAGTTAATCCACACAGCAAATAGAAAGCGAGATAGCGTAGATGCCCCAGACGATCTTCTACGTTGTCACCAAAGATATACAGAAACCACATATTACCCAAAAGGTGGAAAAAACCGCCGTGTAAAAACATGAAGGTAAGAAAAGCGGTCACTTGCTGAGAATTTGTGAAGTGAGCCGAAATTTGGGGTTCGGAATAACGAGCAGGCACAAGTCCATGGGTAAAAACAAATTCATTAATATTATATCCCTGTGATTGCTCTACGAAAAAGACCAGAATATTGAGCGTGATAAGGAGATAGTTGATGATTGGATAGGTCTCCGACCGGATGGTATCTCGGACAGGTATCATAGTGCCACAAAATTATCAATGCAGGTGAATAGATAGTAAATTGATATGTTTACAGATTGCATTTCCATGTTTTACTATCCTAAACAAAGTGCGGCAGAAAACCGTATTTCTTATAGATCTTTTGGGCGAATGATGAAGTTATGAAATCCAAAAACATTTCAGCGTTATCCTTATGTGGCGCATTTTTTAATTTGCACACATAATAGTTTGTTCTATCTCTCTGGTCGAGTTTTTCACCGGGTTCAATAACATCAAATGCCAGACCGGATGACTTGGCGTGTATCACTTCCGTGGCCCATACAGGACCAACGTCGACTGTCTTTTTTGAAATACGTAATGGGGTCTCTCTGTGATGAACAACCGTGAAAATTGTCGTCCCTTCAGCACGCTTTTCTTCCATGATACGATGAACTAACCTGTCCCCGCCCGCCTGTCTGTACATTTCCATAATTAAGAGAGCAATATCTTCATTTTCAGGGTCAGGCTGAGAGATGCGTATATCATCCCGCGCCAGATCTTTCACAGAACTTATCCCTGCCGGGTTTTCTTTCACAACCATCAAGGTCAATCTGTTATGAAGATATGGATGGTAGTCTTTCTTATTGATATGGCCGGACTGTTCCAGTATCTTCATTGCTTTTTCATTTACTGAAGTGTAGATATCCGGGTAAATATTCAGTACTTTGTCAGCAAAGACGGCGCCACGGGATAAGATCTGCTTCAGCTCAAGTCCCGGGGGGAGTGTTTCGTAGAAGATTCTCTTAATATACGGGTATTCCTTTTGAAAAGCGGAGACGATCTCTTTCATTGCCATGAATTGATTCCCTGCCATAAAAAGTACAAGATCAGGTGAATCCGAAACTTCCAAATTATGAAGATCATTTGACCGGTCAGATGGAATGACAGGAAAGGTTTTTTCATTCATAAAGCAGCTATTAACTTGAGAAAAAATCATAAATTTAAATTGAACGTTCAAAAGGACCTTTTGTGCCGTATTACGAAATTCGTGTACTCCTGGTATTAAACATACAAGTTATTTTAATTTCAATAGAATAAAAAATACGAGAAAATAATCAAGGAGCTATATCCGCCATGGCAGATATCAGACAGCTTCGGAAATGTTTCATGGCTGTAGATGTTGGAAACACTCATACCGTCATTGGTCTTTTCAAGGATGAACACTTTATTAAAGCTTGGCGAATACGTACGGATAGAGAAGCCACTTCTGATGAACTTGCAGCAACTCTGGACCAGTTATGCCGACTCGCTGAAATAGAACTAAGAGATATCTGTGACGTGGTAATATCCTGTGTCGTGCCTCCCTTAATACATAGCTGGGAAGAACTGACCCTCCATTATATGAAAAAAAAGGCCCTTGTCGTACAGAAAGATGTGACTGTCGGAATGCCCATCCTTTACAAGCGCCCCTATGAAGTGGGCGCAGATCGGCTCGTAAATTCTCTGGCTGCATACTCAAGGTATAAAGATGCAGTAATTATAGTCGATTATGGGACAGCAACCACTTTCGACTGTGTATCATCAAAGGGTGAATACCTGGGAGGTTCTATAGCTCCCGGTTTAATCCTGGCGGCGGAGGCCCTTTTTAAAGGTACATCACGACTCCCAAGGGTAGAACTTTTTACCAAACCTGAAACAGCTTTGGGACAGGATACCGCCTCGGCGATTAAGGCCGGTATCATCTATGGATTTGCCGGTCTTACAGACGGAATCATAAGGCGCCTCTTTGCGGAATTTGCGATAAAGCCGAGGGTGGTTGCTACTGGGGGACTGGCGCCGATAATAGCCCCACATTGCAATTTAATAGAGGCAGTGCTTCCACACCTTGTCCTGGAGGGTTTGTTGTTAATTTATAAGAGGTTCAAGTCTTCTGGTAATTAATATCTTGTTTCTGAATCCCGTGTTTTTTTGTAGCAGAACATCTTCAAATTAATCTGATTTTGAGTCGCCTGAAGCGAACTGAAGCGCCTTAAGCTCTGGGCCTCAATTTTGGGATTCAAGCACCTGTAGCAAGACATCTGTTTGTTTTGTCGCGACCCCTCTGGCAAGATCTTCAAGGGCCTTTTTGCCCTTTCCGCCCCGTTCTTCCCTTTTTAAGGGTTCTCGAAATAACAAGTCCACCGCCTTTGCCAGGTCTTCCCCATTGTTAACCTCTTGACCTCCACCATGGGACTCAAGGGTTATTCTTGCCTCTTCAAAATTGTCCGTATGAGGACCATAAATAACAGGACAGCCCCAAGCAGCGGGCTCCAACAGATTCTGCCCCCCTTTTGGTACCAGAGACCCCCCTACAAAGGCTGCCGTAGCCAAACCATAGAGATCAAAAAGCGGGCCTATTACATCCACTATTACAAGCCTTGCGGTCCGTCTCTGATTTACCTCCAGTTCGCTCCAAAGCTGGTATGATATACCCTTCTTGTTTAACAGGTTTATAATAGAAGATACCTTTTTCAAATGCCTCGGCACTAAAAAGAAAATCATATCAGACCAGCGTGGCTGCAGTAAATTGTACGTCTTTATTAATTCTTTTCCCTCGTCCCCTCTCAAACTTCCTGCAACCAGAACTTTAATCGAATCTTTAATTTTAAGGCGATTGCGAAGGCTGATTACACGATCATGATCAGGTCTGGACAGAAGACCTTCGAACTTTGCATTTCCTGTGACCTGTATTCTGTCCAAGGGAGCTCCAAGCGCAGCCAGCCGGCTTGCGTGGATATCGGAAATGGCGCAAATCTTTGAAAAACCTGCGAGCAGGGGTCTGGTGATCGAGAGTAGTCTCAAATACCGTGGAAAAGACTTGGCTGAGATACGGCCATTTAAGAGCACGGTTTTGCCCCCGAATTGCCTAACCGCGCTGATAAGATTGGGCCAAAGTTCGGTTTCAAGACAGGCATATACTTTGGGGTGGAGCTCAGTTGCCATTCTGCGGACTATCTGAGGAAAATCAAGAGGATAGGGAATAACTGAGCAACGGGTTCCCAAGGAGGATAATGCCCTGGCGAAACCAGTCGGCGTGGTAACTGATATAAGAATTTTTAATCCCGGTGCCTGACGGTCAATGGCTTGGACCAATGCCTCCGCTACGGCCACCTCCCCCACTGAAACTGCCTGGAGCCATAAATCCTGAGGGCCGGTCGCAGCAATATAATGAGGTATGTGTCCCAGTCGACCCGACCACATTCCGTTGTTTCCCTCCAGCGTGGACCACAATTCCAGGAAGGGCCTGGATATGGCATATGCGCACCCGGTCATCTTCTCATACAGGCTGATCATATAATAACCACCTTATGCCAGTACAATCCGGCGAGTACTTGGCTTCTTCTGGCAATTTAAAAAATTTATTGACACGGATTCCAGCTTAATCTATGCCTAAAAAATATTATACTATTTTAGATTGCGCTGCCTTGCAATCTCATATAAGGCTATGCTGGCGGCAGAGGCAACATTCATGGAAGCGACAGGGCCAAAATGAGGAATTCTCACAAGTAAGTCACACGTCTTCTTGACCAGACGGTGCAGTCCCTTCCCTTCTGCACCAACCACCAGAGCTAAAGGACTATTTAAATTCGAGTCCCAGAGCTGGTGCTCGCCGTCAGGGCTTAAGCCTGCTATCCAGAGTCCTAATTCCTTAAGTTGTCTCATGGCGGTTACCAAATTTCCTACCTGGCATACCTTTATATGAAATAGTGCACCAGAAGATGATTTTGCTACTGCTCCGGTAATCCTGCTGGTCCTGCGACTGGGGAGCAAAACCGCCTGAGCACCCATGGCAACTGCAGAACGTATAATCGACCCCACATTCTGTGGATCTGTTACTTGATCACATAGTATTACTAACGGACTTTTGTTTCTCCAATACATTGGCAGACTTAAAAAGTCAATAGACCAAACAGGTCTTACCAGGGCAGCAATTCCCTGATGTACAATCCCTGCAGGAACACCGGCACTTTCGAGGCGTTCCGTACGTTTAACAACAACCGCCTGTCGCTTCGCCATACTTAGCAGGCTGGCCTGTGCTTTTTTCTTGCCAAAGGATGGATGGACAAAGATCTCCTGACAATCATAAGAATAAAGCTCTAAAAATTCTCTTACTGGATGTATGCCCCAGATTATTATAGATTTACTTTTTGAACTGGGAATCATACTGAATAATAGGCGTCCACACATTTAGGGTTAACGAATCAAAAATTCAAATTTTTGACCAACCTTGCGTCTTTTAATGAGTGAAAGGTTATGAAGACTTCAGGGGCGGAACGAGGTTCTGCCTTGTCAAGGTCCTGGGAGTTTTACATCTCTGGGCGATCACGATGGATTTTAGGTCCTCAGTGGCCCTTGAAATGTCGTCATTTATCACAGCGAAGTCATATTCATATACTGCCTCCAGCTCTGATTTTGCGCTGGCCATCCGGAATTTCAACTTTGAGTAGTCCTCAGTCCCTCTAGTTTTGAGCCGTTCCTCTAATTCCGACCACGACGGAGGCAGCAAAAAGATAAGAATGGCTCCTTGTAATCGTTCGTGAACCTGTCTGGCACCCTGTACATCTATATCCAGCAGAACATCTTTTCCCCGCTCAAGACTTGACAGCACCTCTGATTTCCTTGTTCCATAAAAATTGTCATATACCCGCGCCCATTCAAGAAACTCATCGGCAGAGATCATTTCCTTGAATCTCCTGCGCGAAACAAAGTAATAGTCTACCCCATCAAATTCCCCTTGCCTGGAATTACGCGTCGTATATGAAACAGAAAAAGAAATTCCCGAAACCCGTTCAATCAATCTGCGGCATAAAGTAGTTTTTCCCGTCCCTGATGGGGCAGAAATCACAAATAAATTTCCCTGTTCCATTGATTTGTTATGCAATCAGTATTTTGGATCTTTCTCTTCTGATTTGGTCAATACGTCTGTGCTGAGTCTTTGAGAAACTGTTTCGGCCTGTATAGCAGAGAGTATAATATGGTTGCTGTCTGTTATAATTATGGAACGAGTTCTACGACCTTGACTTGCGTCAATAAGGCGGCTATTGACCTTTGCTTCCTCTCTCAAACGTTTCATGGGAGCAGATGATGGATTGACTATGGCAACAACTCTTTCAGCCACTATTGTATTTCCAAAACCAATATTAAGCAGTTTACATCTACAGCTCATATTTTGCTCTCCTTATCAAGTTTCTATACTACATTTTGGACCTGTTCGCGCATCTTTTCCAATTCACCCTTGATCTCAACGACTGAACAGGAAATTATGGAGTCAGATGACTTGGAGGCCATGGTATTGACCTCTCTGAATAACTCTTGGAGTAAAAAATCCATTTTTCTGCCAATTGCGCCCTCTTTAACAAAAAACCTTCTAAATTGCTCTATATGGCTAAGAGACCGAACTATCTCTTCTGTAATATCCAATTTGTCAGCAAGTATTGCCAATTCTTGAATCAAACGTCCCTCATCTACTGGCACATCTTTTAAAATCGACTGAATTCTCTCCTTGAGCTCTTGTTGGGCCATATTGAGACGCTCTTCCGTCCGCTTTGATATGTCTTCAACCCATTGTTCAACCTGGGAAAGCCTTGATTTCAAATCCTTCTCCAGGGTGGCTCCCTCAGTGACTGACATTTCTACAGCCTTGTCGAGCAATTCCTCTAATTGAACTTTTATTCTTTCCCATGCCTTTTCCGTATCTGGTCCCTGTTCTTGAACAGTGATAACGTCTTTTAAGGAACACAAAAGAGTCGGAAGATCCATCGTGCACTCTAAACCAAGACCTTCAGCCAACGACTTGACTGTATTCAGATAGGAACGTCCAAGATCCAGGTCGGGCTTGAAGACAGGCCTTTGTGCATCACTACCTTCATGCTGTATGCTCAGATCAACGCGACCGCGTATCATCCTCTCATGCACCAATTTTTTAATGCGGTCTTCAATGGGATTCATCCACCTGGGTAACCTGAGATGTATATCACAAAACCTTCCATTCACAGACTTCAGCTCTAACACGGAAGACCATGCATCCTCGGCATATTCAACGCGTGCATATGTCGTCATACTGCGTAACATCTCATCACCATTTTTGATTCTGTTTAAAATATTCCATGTACCACCGCGTTATTTTGATTTCCTTATTATTACAAGGTACGCTCAATAATTCTCGTTTTTCGAAAATCTCGCACTTCGCATTTGTAACATCTGGAGCGGAATCTTGTTTCAGAACTTTTTGTGGGGTCATCATTTCTATATTTGATTGGTTGAAACGCCCGAAGTTATTTTACTGTTTCGGGCAATTGTCTCGCTGATCACTTTCAGATAAGCTTTTCTTACATTGTTCCAGAACACTATCACCTCTTTCGATGCATAGTCAGGGTATGTCCATGGTAAAGTCATAAAAGAATCTTTCCTGTATATTAATGTCAGATTTGCAAATACGCCACGGCCAAGGTAAATCCGGTGGGAAAAATTTTTGCCTGTGGCAAGCACAAGACGTTCAGCAGTTAGAATGCCGGGATCAATATTTGCTTGCCTTTTTCCTTCCAGGCTGAATTCCTGTTCCAGCTTATTAGTGGCGTATTTAATATCCACTAAGGCATCTTGAGACACCAATTCTGCAAAGCTGATGAATATCCTCTTGAGACTGCTCCCAAACTCTGGCTCATAGTAGGAAGTAATGTCGAACGGAATGACAGGACTCTTAAAATCAGTATTGCCGTATGTACCATGCAGGGCATCAACCACTCTATTTATTAGCCCTTCTTGCTGAGAGAATATACTACAAACCAGCTTGGCTGGCGGCGGAGTCTGTAATATGCTCATTATACGAGTTCTGCTGGGTGCTAATCATCCCTTTATTTCTCCAATATCTCCATGATCTCTTCAGGAGCCACGGTAGCAGTTCCGATCTTTCCAACAACGATACCCGCGGCAATATTTGCTAAACAGGCCGCTTGAGTGAAACTGAGTCCATTAACTATTCCCAAGGCCATGGTTGCTATGACCGTATCCCCCGCACCTGTAACGTCAAATACCTCACGTGCCATAGTCGGTATTGTAAATAATCCGTTTTCTTTTTGCCAGAGAGCCATACCTTGCGATCCCAGCGTAATAAGTACGGCCTCTGTCCCCATTCTTTCCTGAATCTTTTGTGCAGCCCGACTCAGGGTTTCTGCATCCCTGATTTCAAGACCAGCCATTGCCTCTGCCTCTTGCCGATTTGGAGTCAACAGCGTCACTCCATGGTAGAGGTGGCTATGAGCAGGCTTAGGATCTACTAAAAGCGGAATGCCTCTCTTGCTCGAGATTTTTTTTAATTCAGTCATGAAGAGATCAGAAACTACGCCTTTGGCATAGTCAGACACAATAATTCCGTCAATTCCAGGGGTCAGTACTTCAAAGGTCCTGGTCAGGGCCTTTATTGATGAATCGTTTAAGGAGTTATTGTTTTCCCTGTCAACTCTCACTACCTGCTGGCCCCTGGCGATTATCCTGGTCTTAATCGTGGTAGGACGTATGCCATCAATAACAGAGGTCACATCTATACCCATAGAACTGGCGAGTTCCCGAAGGTTTTGGCCCATGGCATCTTTCCCGATCACACCTCCAAGTATCACAGGGCTGCCCAGGGCCCTGAGATTATTTGCCACATTTGCCGCACCTCCAAGTAGCATGGTCTCCTTCTGAACTTCCACAACAGGGACCGGTGCTTCAGGGGATATTCTCGACACATCACCCCAGACAAACTGGTCAAGCATGATATCTCCGGCCACCAGGAGACAAGAGGAATCAAATCGACGAATAGCTTCCTTAAGTATCTTTATGTGATTTTCCATTTCATTTTTGATGCCGCTCAAAATGCTCTATTCGCTGTGTTGATTTGATTCCCGTGCCACCTCTATGTAGGCCGAATATGTTTTTTTC
>Ga0180433_10006429_pt1 | contig 15394 bp, 16 predicted proteins | sample SS_ome_8_FD_132980 | JGI IMG/M metagenome (GOLD analysis project Ga0180433, IMG submission 132980) | Hypersaline lake sediment archaeal communities from the Salton Sea, California, USA - SS_1_D_1 metaG | ecosystem: Environmental > Aquatic > Non-marine Saline and Alkaline > Hypersaline >... | reverse complement strand
CTTTATTTACTGCCCGTTATAACTCCAAATTAATAATTTGTTGCATACTTCCTAATAATTTCACAAGTGAGTTCCAAATATAAAAATAATTTGTAATTAATCGTTATTTTTGCCTTCGTGTAAACAATTACAAAAAATAAATTTAAAATTTTAATTATGAGTGTTGACCAATACAAAAAAGAAGTAGGGATGATGAATCTTGACAAATTGATCGAAACCCGTGAAGGTATTTCAAATAAAAAATTTCCTATTCCCGAAAAAGACCTGTTAAAAAGATTCGAAAATCTTTACACGGGAGCAGTGAACGATGTAATGCGTGAATTTTGCTATATGGAACAAGCATTGCCGGGGCGTATTAAGCCCTTACGGGAATACCAGACTTATGCCGGTATAGCTTTTACAGTTAAAAGTTCACCTAACGTGAAAGTGCGGGGTGAGATGGAATTCAGAGGTCAGATGCTTGACGAGATGCATGAAGATGCTTTTGTTATCTGGGATACAAGTCGCGACGATAAAGCAACCCTGTGGGGAGGAGTAATGACTGCTACAGCGAGAAGTAAAAAGGTAAAAGCTGCATGCATAGACGGTGGTATTCGCGACACACACCAGATACTTGAAGCTGATTTCCCCGTCTTTTATGAATATAGAATCTCGAACGGCAGTTTAGCCCGTTGTCAGATAACACACTATCAAATTCCTATAAAAATCGGTGATGTAATAATCAAACCAGGTGATGTTGTACTTGGCGATATTGATGGTGTTCTTATTGTTCCCCGCGATATTGCTTATGATGTTCTCATCAGGGCAGAAGAAATCAAGAAAAATGAAAATACAATTTACAGTTGGGTAAAAGAGGGGCAATCCGTTGATGAAATAATTAAAAAGGGTGGATATTTTTAAAAATCCTACTTTCCTTAAATAAGAGGCTTCTCCCAATGTTTATATAACAATGATTGGTCATAAATAATCATTGTTGTCAGGGTTAAATTATCAACTCTTGTTTTTTATACTCTTAATTGATTAAATATCTTATTTTCAATATTATAATTTAGGCTGAAGCCCCTGTTGATATAAATTTATTTGTTTATGATTTTTCGTGATATACCAAAACAGGTTTATGAAAATGGGTAAGAACACTCTTTGTCTCACTTCCGGTAAATATCTCTTCAAAGAATCCTCTTTTTTCTTTAAGAATCACCAAAAGATCAGGATCCTTTTCTTCTGCATATTCTTCGATCGCACTTAATATGTCCTTTTTTTTCCTGAGACTGAACTCTATGTCTTCGCCACCAACTTCTTCTCTTACAATTTCCATAAATCCCCTCCATTTCAGTTTTACCAGGAAATCAAGGTCTTTTTCATTATGAAGGACATTAATTCCGGCATTCTCATAATTTTCCATCAATCCTGATAAATGTTTAAGGGAATCTATATCTTCAGGATGATAGCCTGTTGCATAAACAACCTTATTCATAACCGACTGCTTTATATTTTCAGGAATCACTAAAACCGGAGAGTCAACATGTTCAACAAGATTCGGATAGCCTAACAGTCCACCCGAGGCCTCCGAATAACTTTGATGATTACTAATTAACAGCATAAGATCAGAAATACTTTCAGCCTCTTCCTGAACCAGATCTATCCTGTTTAACTCGGAAACATGTATTTCAAAAGGCACGTTTACCGAGTTTTCTTTCATGTATTCGGCAGCAACTTCTCTTATCTTGGCTTCCGCTACATTGAACTCTTTCTTCGCATTTTTTTCAACGGAAACTAACTTAGGATCTACCGGCCCCACTGAACCTATCATAAAAGAATGCCTCATCCACTCGAAATCAAAAACATAAATGATTTTCAAACTCCGCTTTGTTTTATTAGAGAAAGAAAAAGAATAAGCAATCAGGTCTTCAATATTCTTATATGAATCAAGTAATAACAAATTTGTTCCCATAACTTCATCTGTTTAATTTCTATTCTTCTCCGGAATCTTCAGTGTGTTTTTTCTTTCTTTTTGATTTAATAATCTGAAATAACAGACGGCTGGCAAGATCAAATGCTGCCTCTTTCATTTTGTCGGTCAAATTATCAATAAGATCGGCCGTCGAAGAATTTATTTCTTTTTCATACAACTTCTGCTGATAATTAAGCTTCTGTTTCATCAGTCTTAATTCCCTCATATTTCTCACTGTCCCTGTCTTCATCCTTATTTTCTTTTTATTCATCCTTGAACAATATTTCCGATAAATTACTTATCACGGAAGTTGTAATAATTTTTTTCCGCAACAAAACAAAGATCAAACATATACCAATAAGGATACCCCCTGCAATGAGAACTCCGCCGACATAATTATCATTATAAGTCTGACCATACCAAACTGCAAAAGCCGCAGCTCCGAAGCCGATTACAAGAATAAAAAATAAAAGAACCACCAGATAATTGACCAGAAAGGTAATTAGCCTGGCAGTTTTTTCCAACAGGGATAACTTTACAAGGTCAATTCTCGCTTCCACATAATTCTTCACAGAACCATTCAACTCTCCCAAATTCTTTACTAATTCGTTGCTCATTGTTTTTTACTAATAATAAAGTTCATATATGATATCCCTGAATACATCAAAATGATTCAAATCATATTTATAAATTATTCTTTAACTTTTTTTCTCGGCTGCCTTGTCAGCAACAACATTTGCTTTTTCTTCTACCTTATCCCTGACCTTATTCTCTGCACTTTTTGCTTTTCCGCGAAACTCCTCAACAACTTCGTTTACCTGATCTTTGAGACTGTCAACTTTTTTTTCAAGCTTATCGGTCAGATCTTTGGATGCACTTTTTACCTTATTGGAAATTTCCTTTCTGGTTTCAGAACCTTTATCCGGTGCAATTAATATTCCGGTTAATGTTCCAGCCGCAGCTCCGGCTATAAATCCTAATAATGCATTTCTTGTTCCTGTCTTCATAATATTAAAAATTAATGTTTTAAAAATGATTAAATATTACAATGCATCATGAAAAAAACATTCCAAGTGTCGGGTATATAATGACATATTGCCGAAGTACATTAAATATCAGCAGTTTAATTCTGTCAGCAAAGAAAAAGCAAAAAAAAACTTGTGGAAATAAATCTACACAGTGTAGAACTCACCTCTACACTATGACCCTGTTATAAGAAATTCTACATAATCTTCGGGTATGGGTTTTACCAGAAAAGCAGTAATAACTCTGTGTTGCATAACTTTATTACGTAAACCGTTATTATTATTGGAAGTACAAAAGATAATATCCGGATTATTCATATAATTTTTATATTCTGAAATTTTTTCCAGGGACGAATCCAGTTGCCTGGCAATAATTTTCTCATCCAGTATTATATAATGCAACTTTTTGTTCTTTTCAATTATTTGCTTTTCAACAAAATGCAAAGCATTCCAAAAATCATTAAAAGGGAAAAAATAATCATCAAGATTTTTTTTATCCAAATCCCTCTCCAGATGATCCAGAAAATCACTGTCAGCATCTATGTAAAGTACTTTTTTATTATTTTTCTTATTCATCACTATTTGTTGCTGTTTGTGATTACCTAATATTCAAATCAATTATTGTTCCAAACCCGGATTTATCAACTTTTAAAAAATTATCCGGATTGTACGCACCGATCAAATCTCTATTCTGTATTGCCTGATTTTATTATAAAGGGTTTTTCTGTCTATATTAAGAATACGGGCAGCCTTTGATTTATTATATCCTGCATCCTCTATTGCTTTAATGATCATCTCCTTTTCAGTATTCCCGAGAACACTCTGAAGAATATTCCTCTTACCCTGGTGTTTATTGATATCTTTGACGGAATTCTTTTCTTCATTGTTATAACTGATTTCAAATGGCAGGTCTTCAATCTTTACGGTATCTCCTTTCGCCAGCAGCACTGCCCTCTTAACTACATTTTTCAATTCCCTGATATTACCGGGCCACTGGTATTCACTTAAAACTTTCATCGTTTCGTCAGAGAAGCCTTTTATGTTCAGATTTAATTCCTCATTAGCTCTCTCTCTGAAATGTTCGGTAAAAATTGGGATATCCTTAGTACGGTATCGTAAAGCAGGTAAAATAATTTTAAATTCGTTTATACGATGAAACAAATCTTCTCTGAATGCATTTTTATCTACCTGTTCTTCAAGATCTTCATTACTTGCTGCAATTATCCTGACATCCACTTCCCTGAGTTTATTTTCTCCTATCCTTACTATAGTTTTTTCCTGCAGTACCCTTAATAGCTGAACCTGAACACTGTAAGTTAAATTTCCTATTTCATCGAGAAAGAGTGTCCCGCCGTTTGCCTGTTGAAAAACTCCTGTTTTATTGGCAACAGCGCCGGTAAAAGAACCCTTTACATGACCAAATAATTCACTCCCCGCCAGGTCTTTCGGGATTGCTCCGCAATCAACCGGCACAAAAGGCTTTATACTTCTTCTGCTATGCTCGTGGATATATCTGGCTATATACTCCTTACCGGTACCGGTCTCTCCCTCTATAAGCACCGAAATATCTGTTGGAGCAACCTTTTTGGCATATTTTACCGCCTCTCTGAAAACACGGCTTTTACCAATAATAAAATCACCGGATATTTGCCGTTGCTGTTCTTTGTTATTTTTTAAAGTGAATTTTTTTGCCAGGCTCAGAATTTCCTCGGGTTGCAATGGTTTTACTATATAATCTTTAGCACCTTGTTTAATTGAGTTTACAGCCACACGAACATCAGCATAGGCTGTCATGATAACAACCGGAACAGTGATATCCATCCTTTTAATTTCCTGAAGTACACTCATCCCGTCTTTATCCGGAAGCCTGAAATCACAGAAAACCAAATCGAACGAATATTTTTTCAACATTTTAAGTCCGGCAATACCGGAATAAGCAACTTCAGTCTGATAATCATTGTTGACAAGCTGCTTTTGAATAGCCTTGCAAATGAATGTATCATCATCAATAATGAGTATTCTTGCCATGAAAATAACCTATTTTGAACAAAAATAATTAAAACCTAACAGAATCAATGCTCTTTGTCCGTAATTTTATGTTGCTGCGCTAATTCGACAACTTTGTTTATTTCCTCAGATATTTTCCTTGTTAACGGTCCCATACCATCGTATTTTTTTTCATGGAGTCCCAAAATTTCTAATCTGGTAAGTCCTGTTACCAGACTGTTTAATTTGAAATAACGAAAAGAAGGTATAGCTTTATGAGCTCTTTTGCCTATCTCTTCCCAATTGCTTTCCTTTTCCAACCGGCAAAAAGATGCTGAAGTTTCTCTGGCATTATCCATAAAAGTATCTATCATCTTATTAAAGAAAGCAGTATCATTACCCGCAGTTTTTAATAACATCGAAGTGTCAAATAATCCTGACTCCTCAATGTTTTTCTGATCTTTGTCCCCACTCTTATCCGGCTTTTTTGGTTTGTAATTCACATTCAACAAATGACAAATCTTATTATAAAGTATATCTTCACTGAATGGTTTAAGTACATAATCATCAAACCCGCTTTTAATATATTTTTTTATGTCGCTGTCCATTACATTGGCCGTAACAGCAATTATCCTGGTATCCCGATTGGGATTTTCTTTTTGTTTTCTGATCTTCCTGACAACTTCTGTTCCTGACATCTGCGGCATTTTTATGTCCAGTAAAACGATATCGTACTTTTTGCTTTGAAGCGAATTAAGTGCCTCATGACCGTCATAGGCTAATTCGTAGTCGGTTTTCCATTCCTTTAAAATCGATTCACCCAGCAGGATATTATTTTCATCATCATCGGCATATAATATCCGTTTATTTTTTAACAGATCATATTCGATCTTATATTCCTTGCGGGGAAGATGTTCTTTTCTGTTCTGAACTTTCCCGAAAGGAATGACCACTGAAAATTTTGAACCTTTATCCGGTTCACTCTCAACATGCAACCTGCCGTTCATTAAATTAACAAGTTTCCTGACAATGGTAAGTCCCAGTCCTATGCCATTACGATTATTTTCATTTTTCAAGCCGCTCTGGACAAATTCATGAAAAATAATATTCAGGTTTTCCTTTGAAATACCTACCCCGGTATCCTGTACATCAAATCTCAGATAAACTTTCTTTTTTGTTTCTCTTTCACAGCGAACACTTACCGAAACTTTTCCTTCAGCAGTATATTTAATGGCATTGCTTGTTAAATTAATTAAAATCTGTTTTATCCGGAAAGGATCTCCGATGATAATTTCAGGCACACGGTCACATACATCCGTAATAAACTCTAATTTTTTTTCATCAGCTCTGAACGACAATGATTCATGGATGTTATTTATAAGTTCGTTTGTATTGAAAGGTATTTTTTCTATATATACTTTTCCCAGTCCCAGCTTAAAAAGGAGTAAAAGTTCATTGACTACGGAAAGTAAATGTTCACCGGACTGATTTATCAGGTTAGTGAATTTTTTCTGTTTGGGAGTCATTTCCGTTTTGCTCAGCAGTCCGGTAAAACCGATAATAGCATTTAAAGGCGTTCTTATTTCATGACTCATATTTGCCATGAATACCGACTTGGCTCTGTCGGACTCTTCTGCATCCTTTTTTGCTTTTATCAGATTTTTTTCCACCTCTTTTTCCGTGGAAACATCCTGGGATATCAGAGCCCCTCCTACTACCTCATTATTAATACCATAAACAGGAGAGGAATTTACCGAATAAATATGATCCTTTATACGGACTTCACCTTCCGACACATTACCATCAAGAGCATTTCTGTAAAACGGATATAATCTCTTCCGTGTTTTTTCATCGAATAGCTCAAACAATGTTTTACCGGTAAAATCTGCATTAGTAAGATTCAACTTTTTCTTTTCCTTGCCGCCGGCAAGAACATGTGTAAAATTATTATCAAAAAGATAAACATCAATACCAGGCAGGTTCTCCAGTAAAATCTTCTGATAATCCCATAATTCGGCAGGACTTTTATGAAAAAAATTCATCCCTGCTGCTATCACGTCCCTTCCTTTGCCAAAACTTAATTTCTCAAGTCTGAAATGAACCGGCAATAACAACCCGTTAATGGAAATAATTTTTGAATCGAAGGCTTGCGGTATAAAGGATCTTAAAAGTATGTCAGTCTTTTTCCTGAAATATTTAAAATCATCCTGAGTAAAAAAGGAACTTACCATTGGAACGGCACCTTTATCCGGCGATCCGAGAATATTCCCCAGCGAGCCTACTAAACGAATCACACGATAATCTTTGTCAAAATAAAATACGGCATCTTGTCTTATTCTCTCGTTATTTGTCCCGTATTCATCGCTATAGCTGTCAAGATGAGAAGTTTTTATCGTATGACCAAGCATTTCGAGCGATCTGTCTAACTCGGCGAGTTTATCTTTATCAATATCACTGTTTCTCAGATCTGAGATTAATTTGCTTATCTGATCAAGATGGATGTTTAAACTTTCGTTCATATTATTTCAATAATATTTAAACTGATAATAAGGGGATATTACCACATACTTTAATCCTCCATATACTACCTTTTTTTAATAAAACCAGGCAAAACCGGTCTTAATATAAGTATGCCCGGATAACATGGATTTTTAAGTTACATTAAATATCTCTAAAATTAAAAATAATGATTCAAAATTACTTGTGTTTTAACTCCGGAAGGCATAAATTGCCACCTGTTAATAACAAAGGAAAAATCATTACGGCATTTTATTCCTGCCGGAATTATACTATTATACACATTTTAAATTGATTTACAAAAATGAAAAGCAAGAATCTTATTTTTTATCCGGCAACACTCACCCTGTTAATTGCAGTAATTATGCTTTCTCAAATAAGTTGCAACCGTAATCAAAAAAAACAGGAAAATAATAAAAAGCAGCAGGAAACCACAGAAAAAGGATGTAATTATCTTTTCGACGGCGAGAGCATGGAAGGATGGGAAATTACAAATTTTGGCACACAGGGACCGGTAAATATATCGGGAAACAGCATTATACTGGGGATGGGAGATGGCTGTACCGGTATAACATGGACAGGCGATTTTCCCAAAATTGATTATGAAGTATCTTTGGAGGCCAAAAAGATCTCGGGCAACGACTTTTTCTGTGGAATGACTTTCCCGGTTGGAAAAAATTATTGTTCATTTATCGTAGGCGGCTGGGGCGGACCGGTTGTCGGACTGAGTACCATCGACGGACATGATGCATCGGAAAATGAAACACGTACACTGAAAAAATTTGAACATGATAAATGGTACAAAATACGACTTAAAGTAAGCGGACAAAAAATAGAAGCATGGATAGATGATGAGAAAACAGTAAACTTCAACACTGAAGGTCATGAGATCGATATCCGTCCAGAAGTCAGCCTTTCAATACCTTTTGGAATATGTTCATGGATCACAACAGCAGCACTGAGAAAAATAAAACTGAAAGAACTGACGGAAAAATAAAAAATTATTGACCATTTTAAGGACAAGCATAACGCAGCCAGCGGACTTTATAAACAAACTGAGTAGAATATGCCTATAAATTTAGTAGTCTGGAATAGAAAGTTCGCTGGCAAGGCTTGCGAAGTCCGAGAAATGTGAGTTTACTATTCGTAAATGACCATTTTGAGGACAAGCATAACGCAGTCAGCGGACTTTATAAACAGACTTATTATAAATCAATCATAGCTTTTATTACACCGTCTCTATAATTTTTAACAATATCAAAAGCTGTGGACGTATCCTCCAGACTGAAATGATGTGTAACCATTTTTTCAACATCGGCTTTTCCCGAAACAACTAAATCAATAGCTTCTTCCACGCAATTGTTTTGACGTCGTATATTAATTACCGTTAATTCTTTACGACGCAGTAAATCCATATTGAAAGTATAATTTGCTACAGGAGGGATACCCACTAATATCAATTTCCCTCCCGGTTTCAGAATTTTCAAAGCGTTATCAACGGCATCCTGTTCACCACTTGCCTCAAAAACTACATCAACACCCAACTTCTCATGACCTGCAACAACTGCTTCAACATCATCCTCAAACGGATTTATAAGATACCGGGCTCCAAGTTCTCCTGCTTTTTTTAACCGGTAGGCAAGGGGTTCTGTCATACCGATATTCATAATACCCCCGGCCTGCAATCTGAGCATAACACTCAGTCCGATAGGACCTGCACCAAAGATAGCTGCAGATACTTCCGGATTACCGATCTGTGCCTGTTTCACTGAATAGACTCCTATTGAAAACGGTTCTATTAATGCGGACTGCACAGGATTAAGCTTTCCGGTGACAGGGAAACAGGTGAAAGAAGGCATAACAATATAATCAGACAGACATCCCTCTAATTGCCCCGGGCATCCCAGGAAACGATTATTTCTGCAGGTATGAGGCCTGCCCGACAAACATTGGTCGCATTTTCCGCAATGCACCGCCGGATCTATAACAACCAGGTCTCCCCGCCTGACATTAGTAACCTCCTCACCTTTATCTTCAACAATGCCTGAACATTCATGTCCCAGAGCAAACGGAAAATCAACTACCTGGGTACCTATCCTGCCTTCAGAATAATAATGAACATCAGAACCACACACACCTATAGATGAAAGTTTTATTTTTACTTCATCAGAATTCTCAATTGAGGGCTCTTCCGACTTTATCATTTCCATCTTTTCAATATCCGTAAGTACAACTTTTCTCATATTTTGAAGGATTAATATATAATTGACGTCACAGGCGGTTAAAACGCAACTCTTACCAACATGTTGCTTAAATCTTGCATGTAAAATCCCATGAAGCCTTTAAAATTATAAAATATAAATTATAAATTTCCGTGCCATTTTCATATTTTATAACATATTTACTTTTACTCGTTATTAAAAATCAATCACTTACATTTATTAAAAAAACATTAATTAACAAAATTTAATAATTTTTTAAATTTATTTTACATTGAACCTTATTTTGTGTTATATTAGCAATGTTTTAATTTAATGTAAAATGAATGTTATTTGAAACACTACCTTTTCTCTGTTAAGCCAATATTTGTCTAACTAAACTAAACTATGAACAACCGGGTTATCGCCACCAATGATAACCCGTTTTTTTATATCCCGGAAATCTGACATGAAACGAGCATGATTGTATAATCACATAAGAGTATGATTAAAACATATGCGATTTCCATATTATACCTTAAAAGATAATTAATTTTAATCATATCAAAATATAGGTATTTTTTTCTTCACTTTTGGAATATATACTTTGGATATTCAAAATCAATCTTAAATATTTAAGTCACATTAAGGGAATTGACATTTATTAACACATTTTGATTTGCATTTCTGAATTCATACCGTAATTTCAGCCACTATAAATAGCATTAAAATTTTTTACCGATATTTGTCGCGCGCTTACTTATTAAATGTTTTGTATTTATGACGGATAAATTTTTATTAATTAATCAGTAAAAATGAATCACATAAAGAAAATTCTGGTAGCCAATCGTGGAGAAATAGCTATTCGTATAATGCGAACCTGCAGAGAGATGAACATAGGTACGGTAGCGGTTTTCTCCGAAGCTGACCGCACTTCCTTACATGTAAGATATGCAGAGGAAGCTTATTGTATTGGAAAAGCGCCTTCTTCAGTAAGTTATTTAAATATTGAAAAAATTATTGAAGTGGCAAAAATAGCCCAAGCTGATGCTATTCATCCGGGTTATGGCTTTTTATCTGAAAATGCCAGGTTTGCAGAAAGGTGCATTGAAGAAGGTATTATTTTCATCGGTCCCTCGCCTCTGGTAATTAGTCAGATGGGAGATAAAATCAAAGCCAGGGAAGTAATGCTGGAAGCAGGAATACCTGTTGTGCCCGGCACCCGTAAGAGCTTAAATTCCTTAAAAGATGCTATGGTTTCTGCAAAGGAAATAGGTCTGCCTGTGATCATCAAAGCCTCGGCAGGTGGAGGTGGTAAAGGTATGAGACTTATAAATAATGCATCAGAGATTAATAAGGGATTAATGGGTTCACGTTCGGAAGCCAAATCTGCATTTGGCAATGATTCCGTATATATCGAAAAATATATAGTTTCTCCTCATCATATTGAATTTCAAATATTGGCAGATCAATATGGAAATGTCATCCATCTTTTCGAACGCGAATGTTCCATTCAAAGACGGCATCAGAAAATGATTGAAGAAACGCCATCTCCTCTGATGACATCTGAATTAAGAGATGAAATGGGTAAAGCAGCGGTAAAGGCAGCGAAAGCCGTAAATTATACAGGAGTCGGAACCATTGAATTTTTGGTTGACGGAAATCTCAATTATTACTTTCTTGAGATGAATACCCGGCTTCAGGTGGAACATCCAATAACAGAAAGGGTTACGGGCATCGACATGGTAAAACAGCAAATTAAAATTGCTGAAGGACAGCCTCTGGAATTTGCCCAGGGAGACCTGAATCAGAACGGCCATGCCATTGAATGCCGTATCTATGCGGAGGATCCTGACAATCAATTCATGCCCAGTCCCGGTAAAATCCATAAAATATCGGAGCCTCTGGGATTAGGAGTCAGAACTGACGGTTATGTTTATGAAGGATATGATATCCCAATACATTACGATCCTTTGATCTCTAAACTTATCGTATGGGGAGATACAAGGGAAGAAGCCATAAGCAGAATGCGCCGGGCCTTATATGAATATAAAATTACAGGGGTTAAAACCTCGATAAAATTCATGGAACGGATAATGAATAATCAGAATTTCATTGAAGGAAAGTATGATACACACTTCATTGAAAATAATCAGAAACAACTACTGGATAATAAACCCCCTGAAGATTGTGAAGATATGGTAATTATAGCAGCTTATATCGATTATCTCGATAAGATCAGCAGGGCCCAAGACAACCATAAAGCATTTGTGCCTGCTCAGAGCCGCTGGAAAAAATTATCTTACTTGAATAATTTCTAAAAGAACTCATGACTTTTGAAATAAAGATAAACGACCGTACAGCCTGGGTTAACCTGCTTGGTCAGAATGGCAATTTACTTAAAGTAGAAGTAGACGGCAAAATATACCAGGTTGATTTGCTCCATACTTCCGATGGAACTTTCTCAATACTTGAAGGGGGAAATTCTTATAATATTGAATTGGTTCCCGGCAAACAACCAAAAAAATATACAGCACATACACTATATAATTCTTACGACCTCACTATCATAGATGCAGAAGCCCGGTATCTTATAAACCGTAAATCCAACGGCACAGGAAAAAACTCAAAAACCATCTCATCCCCTATGCCGGGCAAAGTAGTTAAAATCCTGGTAAAAGAAGGCGATGTAATTAAAGCAGGAGATACTGCCATCATTATTTCTGCAATGAAAATGGAAAGTGAATACAAGTCACCTTCAGACGGAATTGTTAAAAAAGTGAATGTCGCCGCAGGTGATACAGTACAGAGTGATCAGATACTTGTAGAACTTGAATAAACAAAATTTCTTATGGATGATTTACAAAACAAATACGACCAACTCAGAGAACTGAATCGTAAAGCAGAGTTGGGCGGAGGAGAAGAACGCATTGAAAAACAACATGCCTCGGGGAAACAGACAGCACGTGAAAGAATTGACCAACTACTTGACCCCGGCACCTTTGTCGAAATAGACAAACTTGTCACTCATCAGAACTACAATTTCGGAATGCAGGATAAAAAAATATTGGGTGATGGCATAATTTCCGGTTATGGAAAAATAAATGAAAGGCTGGTATATGTTTTTGCTCAGGATTTTACAGTTTTCGGAGGTTCATTAAGCAGGTCAAATGCCGACAAAATAGTCAAATTACAGAATCTCGCCCTCAAAATGGGTGCCCCGATAATCGGACTAAACGACTCAGGCGGAGCCCGCATCCAGGAAGGAGTTGAAAGTCTGGCAGGCTTTGCGGATATATTTTATAATAATGTAATGTCATCTGGTGTGATACCTCAAATATCAGCAATACTCGGTCCTTGTGCGGGAGGAGCTGTATACTCCCCTGCCCTTACTGATTTTATTTTTATGGTCAATGAGAAAAGCCATATGTTCGTAACGGGTCCCGATGTCATTAAAACAGTTACCCACGAAGAAGTTACAAAAGAAGAACTCGGAGGAGCACATACCCACAGTACAAAAAGCGGAGTGGCACATTTTTCAGGCGACAGTGAAGAACAGGTACTGATGATGATCAGGGAGCTTATCAGTTTTATACCCTCGAATAATCTTGAAGACCCCCCTGTGAAATCAACTATCGATCCGTCTGACCGTGAAGAAGAGGAACTTCAGACACTTGTTCCGCCGGATCCCAATAAACCATATGACATGCATACAATAATCCAGGATGTTATCGATAATAAACATTTTCTGGAGGTTCAGCCTGAATATGCACAAAATATCATTACCGGTTTCGCACGTTTCGCCGGACATCCGGTAGGTATAGTAGCAAATCAGCCTGCACATCTGGCCGGTGTTCTGGATATAAACTGCTCCGGTAAAGCTGCCCGTTTCGTTCGTTTCTGCGATGCCTTTAATCTGCCTTTAGTAACATTTGTGGATGTTCCCGGATTTCTGCCGGGTATAAACCAGGAATTCGGCGGAATAATAAAACAAGGGGCAAAGCTGCTTTATGCATTCTCCGAAGCTACAGTGCCAAAAATTACTATCATAACACGCAAAGCTTACGGTGGTGCTTACGATGTTATGTCGAGCAAACATATCGGAGCTGACGTAAACTTCACCTATCCTACCGCCGAGATTGCCGTGATGGGACCCGAAGGAGCTATTAACATACTTTACCGTAATAAATTAAATGAAGAAGAAAAAATTGCGGCTCTGGAAGAATACCGCGAAAAATTTGCTAATCCTTATAAAGCAGCTTCACTGGGATATATAGATGAAATAATTCAGCCTAAAGAGACACGGAAAAAAATTATTGGCGCACTCGAAATGACACGTAATAAAAGAAAATCAAATCCCCCCAAAAAACACGGGAATATTCCATTGTGATTTATGATCGATAATTTATTTGATTAATACTATTTTATTTATATTTTTGCGCTTCCAAAATTTAAAAATGTATTATAAATAAATCTAATGTCTATGTTTAATCAGTATGAAACCGTTTTCATTTGTACTCCCGTTTTATCTGAGCCACAGATAAAGGAAACGGTAAAAAAATTCAGGAACCTGATTACCGGAAATAAAGGTGAAATGGTTCATGAAGAGGATTGGGGAATGAAAAAACTGGCTTACCCGATCCAGAATAAATCCACCGGCTTTTATTATTTATTTGAATTTAAAGCCGCTCCTGAATTTATTAATAAATTGGCAACAGAGCTTCGCCGTGATGAAAGGATCATCAGATTTCTGACGGTCAGATTAGATAAATACGCAATCGAGTATAGTGAAAAAAGAAGAAGGCTCCAAAAAGAAAAATCAAAAAAAGAAAAATAAAAGATGGCACAAAATACTAGTGAAATAAGATATCTTACTCCTCCTTCAGTAGAGATTAAAAAGAAAAAATATTGCCGTTTCAGAAAGAACGGTATCAAATATGTGGATTACAAAGATCCGGAATTCCTGAAAAAATTTCTTAATGAACAAGGTAAATTATTACCTCGCCGGATTACCGGAACTTCCCTTAAATACCAGCGCAAAGTCGGCAGAGCTGTAAAAAGAGCCCGCCAACTCGCTTTGTTGCCTTATGTAACCGATATGTTGAAATAATAAATCACGGAAAACAAATCAGATTAAAGATTTTATTCCACAAATCCGCCGGCATAGCACCGGAATTTTTAAGTATATTTTAAAAATAAAAGAATCTGTATAAATGGAAATTATTTTATTAGAAGATGTTGAGCGACTGGGCAGCAAAGATGATATAATAACTGTCAAAGACGGCTTTGCACGCAATTACCTTATTCCGCAAAAAAAAGCCGTCGCCGCCAGTGATTCTGCGAAAAAAACACTTGAGGAAAATACTAAACAGCGCGCTCATAAGGAATCGCGTCTACGGGAAGAAGCCCAGGCAATTGCTGAAAAACTCAGCAACAAAAAGGTAAAGATCGGAGCTAAGGTAAGCTCTTCCGGAAAAATATTCGGTTCGGTTAATACAATACAGGTCGCTGAAGCTATAAATAAAAAAGGATTTCAAATTGACAGAAAACAAATCACTTTACCTGAAGATACTATAAAAGAAGTGGGTACATACACTGCAAAGATCAAACTTTTCAAGGATGTTATCGTAGAGCTTGATTTTGATGTAGTAGGTGAATAATAACAGAAAAAAATGGAGTCCTGTTTTTGGAAGGATTCCACCTTTTTTTTAACCCAT
>Ga0180433_10006428_pt1 | contig 15397 bp, 21 predicted proteins | sample SS_ome_8_FD_132980 | JGI IMG/M metagenome (GOLD analysis project Ga0180433, IMG submission 132980) | Hypersaline lake sediment archaeal communities from the Salton Sea, California, USA - SS_1_D_1 metaG | ecosystem: Environmental > Aquatic > Non-marine Saline and Alkaline > Hypersaline >... | reverse complement strand
TTTATGTGCGGTTGTCTTTTTTATATATATACATATAATATATATATATATATATATATATATATATATATATATATATATATATATATATATATTAATCCACTCACTCGTTTTTAAAAAAATAAGAAAACTGTAACTGTTTTATGAATCTAAGTTATCCGACATGAAGAACATAAACGATAATAAGGTCGGTACGGAAGAAGCGATAAAAAGGACAGGGATCTCCGCCGAGAGGCTGCGTTACTGGGAGGGAATGGGTATCGTCAGGCCCGAATATGTCAAATGCGGGACACGAAAGTTCAGAAGGTATTCAGAAGAGGACTTGATCAGGGCCGCTCTGGTCAAGAAGCTGATAGACAGGGATAGGTACACGCTCGAAGGCGCGATAAGAAAGCTGATGGAAACATCGGACCCGTTCTCGGTATTGAAGCCGGACGAGGACAAAAACAGCGGCGGTGGCGGTTACCGCCCGGCGCCGAGATTTGGAAGCAGCGAAAAGAGCAGATATAATGAAGCAGGATAGGGAGCTCAAGCGGAGGTGATCACGGGTGGATAAAAAACTGCGCCTTTTGATCGTCGAGGATTCGGAAACTTCTGCCTCGGCCATAGTTCGTTTATTTCAAAAAGCAGGATATGAAGTTGAACACAAGAGAGTGAGTACAAGAGAGGATTTCAGCCCTGAGCTGCAAAAGAGCAAATGGGACCTTATTATCTCGGATTACACGCTTCCGGGTTTTACCGCTCTCGAAGTCCTGCGCGTGCTCAAAGAAACGGGTCTGGAGATACCGTTCATAGTCGTTTCCGGTACCATAAGTGAGGATACCGGCGTTGAGGCGATGAAAGTCGGCGCGCACGATTACGTAATGAAGGACAACCTCGAGCGGCTTATCGTCGATGCGGAACGGGAATTAAAGGACGCTGGGCACCGCCGGAAGCAAAAAGAGGCCGAGAAGAGATACTCGGTCCTTTTTGAAAAAGCCGCCGAAGGGATCATGGGAGCCGATATAGAGACCGGGAAGCTCGCTTTCGTCAACCCGGCTATGTGCCTTCTTCTGGGCTATACGGAAGAGGAGATAAAAGGGCTCAGCGTGCCGGACATCCACCCGAAGGAAGACCTGGACCGCGTATTATCCGAGTTCAAGGCCCAGGCAAAGGGCGAGAAAACGCTGGCCGTGGACCTGCCTTTCCTGCGCAAGGACGGCGGGATCTTTTACGCCGATGTGAACACTGTCAGCGTGGAACTTGAAGGAAAGCGTTATAACGTGGCTTTCGTGACCGATATCACCGAACGCAAGAAAGCGGAAGATGAGATACGCCACTTGAATAGGGTCCTCAGGGCTATACGCGGTGTCAACCAGCTCGCAACAATGGGAAAGGACCCAAGCCGGCTCATAACTAGCGTCTCGAAGCATCTTATGGAAACCGGGGGGTACGGGAACATCTGGATCGCTCTTTTCGGCGAAAATGGCGTTCTCAAAACATTCGCGGGCGAGAAAGTGGAAAAAGATTTTCCCGAGGTGAAAAAAATGCTCGAAAAAGGCAAACGCCTCAAATGCCAGGAGATGGCCCTGGAAAAAGGGGATATGATCGAGATAGAAGACCCCCAAAAGACTTGCTCAGGATGTCCCATGTCCGGAGGATACGAGGGAAGGATAGCTTTTTGCGCGCCCATAACCCGGGAAGGGAAGACCTATGGTACCGTAACAGTTTCACTGCCGAAAAATGTGACCTCAAGCAAGGAAGAGCAGGGCCTTTTTCGGGAACTTACCGGCGACTTATCATACGCATTTTCCGCCGTAGAGACCGAAGAAGAGGGGAAAAAGATGCAGGAAGAAAGGGAAAAACACCTGCGCGAGCTGGAGATCTTTTACGAATCCGCCATGGGCAGGGAAAACAGGATACTGGAGCTTAAAAAGGAGATCGAGGAGTTGAGGCGGAAACTGGGAAAATAAGGGTCGTGAATCGGGGAGGGGATGATGGGGAAAAATAATAATAAAGGTTCCGGCGCCAAACGGGACGACGCGGCCATCCGGGCAGCCGGTGAACTGGCCGAGAATATCATTGATACGGTTCGCGAACCGCTGATTGTCTTGGACGGGGATTTGAGGGTAGTTTCAGCCAACAGGTCCTTTTATAACATTTTCAGGGTAAAGCCCGACCAGACCGAGAAGAGACTTATCTACGAACTGGGCAGCTGTCAGTGGGACATGCCCGAACTACGGCGCCTCTTGGAGGATATAATTCCCGATCAAATGTCATTCGACGATTTTGAGGTCGAACATGATTTTCCGGTCATTGGCCGACGGGTTATGCTCCTGAACGCCCGGCGCATCCCGAGGCCGCCGGGAAGGCCTGAGATAATCCTGCTGGCGATCGAGGACATCACCGAGCGCAGGCGCCTGGAGGACATGCTGGAGGCCTCCGAAGAGCGTTATCGCAGGGCCTTCGAGACGGCGCAGGACGGGATGCTCCTGGTGGACAAGACCAGCGGACGGATACTCAACTCAAACGCGGCCGCCCAGACATTACTCGGCTATTCCCGCGAGAACCTGTCGGAGAAAAAGCTCTGGGATATCGGCGTGATGGAAGATGAAGCGGCGTTCAGGGATGCAGCGCCCTTGTTGGAGGAAAAGGGCTTCGTGTATTATGAGGACGCGCCCGTCAGGACCAGCGAAGGGCGCGGGATAAGCGCGGATGTATATATGATCGACAAGGCAAAGGTCATCCAGTGTAACATCCGGGACATCACTGAGCGGAAGAAGGCGGAGGATGCGCTGAAAAAGAGCGAAGAAAAGATCCGTACCATGCTGCAGTCCGTCCCCGATCACATGAGCATGATGGACAAAGACCTGAACATTGTCTGGGCCAATGAAGTCGCCAGGAAGATCTTCGGCGACGATATTGTCGGCAAAAAGTGTTATAAAGTATACCACGGAAGAGAAGAACCGTGCGAGCCGTATCCGTGCATTACGCTCAAGGCGTTCCAGGACGGAAAGGTCCATGAACACGATACTCAGGTGATAGATAAAGACGGCAGGACGATATATTTCCACTGCACGGCTAACGTGGCGTTAAAAGACCCAGAGGGGAAGCCGCAGGCGGTGCTGGAGATATCCAGGGATATCACGGAAAGCAAGAAGGCGGAAGAAGAGCTGAAGAAACGGTTTCACCAATTGGAGGTTTTTCATAAAGCCGCCGTTGACAGGGAGCTCAAGATGAAAAAGCTTGAAGGGCGCATCGCCGAGCTGGAGGCAAAGTTGGAGAAACGATAAACATGGAAAAACGCGGGATCGGAATAAGGCTTAAGGTAACATTGCTTATCTGTTTTACGTCGCTTACGGTTGCGTGCGCCGGTATCGCGTCCGGCTATTTTTTTGGTTTCAGGCTTATGCGGGATACCATAGGTGCAGATCATGTAAGGATGGCGCGAAATCTGGCGGTCGTTACTTCGAACATCCTTGACGGGAACATAAGGGATATAATCATCCACATGACGGACCCGGTGCATGGAGACGATATTCTGGAAAGCGCGTTAAAGTACAAAAATAAAGATGCGGTTGCCATAAATAAATATCTTTTAGATATGGACAAAAAATGGGTTAAGGCGGAAGCGGGCGACCCTTTAATCATGGAGCATTTGCGGGGCAAAAGCGCCGAAAGGCTGAAGAGATACACTTTGTTGGATAAAACCATATCCGAGATATTTATAACAGATAAATTCGGAGGCCTGGTCGCCGCCTCAGACAAGACAAGCGATTTTTATCAGGCCGACGAAGCCTGGTGGCAGGAAGCTTATAATGGCGGTTCAGGCGATATTTACGTTGGCAATGTCGAATATGACGAATCAGCCGGCGTGATCGCTATAACTATCGCTGTTCCGGTGAAGGACGAAAAAGGCGAAGTGATAGGAGTGTGCAAGGCCGTTTTGGATACCGGCGTTTTGTTCGGGCCTATCGGAGATTTCACGATCGGCAGGACCGGTCACGCGGTTTTGGTGAATAATGAAGGGTTTATCATATTTCACTCCGGGGTCAAGCCTTTAAGTACAAAGGCATGCAGTGATAAAGAATTTGAAAGCCTGGTCAATAGCCCAAAAGGGTGGCAAATATTAAAAGAGCCCCATGTCCATAAAGGGAAGGATATGTTTTTGGCATTAGCGGTCATTGAATATCCGCTTTTATTAAAAAATGGAATAATCTGGAGGGTCTTCGTTGATGAAGAAGCCCGGGAAGTCCTTTCGCCGCTTAATAAGCTTTTCGCTCAAATGGGCATAGTCACCGCGATAATGCTTCTTTTTTTGATACCCGTAAGCTTTGTTTTTGGCGGTGTCTTCGTTAATCCCATAAAAAAGCTCCATGAAGTCACCGAGCACATGGAAGAGGGCCGGCTGGATTACCCGGTAGAGATCAAAACGGGTGATGAGATCGAACAGCTCGCCGATTCCTTCAGGAACATGGTTTCAAGGATAAGTTTTACGGAAAAAGAATTAAGAGAACTGAACGAGACACTGGAAAAAAGAATCAAGGAAAAGACGCGGGGGCTTAAGGAATCCCAGGAGGCAACGCTGCATCTGCTTGAGGACCTTCAGGTGTCCAAGGATGAACTTGAAGAGAAGACTAAAAGCCTGGACGAATCTTTAAGGAAAGCCACGAAGTCCCGCGAAATGATGGTGAGCATGCTGGATGATAATAATAAGATCAGGATGGAGCTCGAGAAAAAGCTGACAGAGCTCAAAAGCACGCAGGGCATGCTCGTCCAGTCCGAGAAACTCGCCTCTTTAGGAAAGTTGGTTTCGGACATGGCCCATGAGGTGAACAACCCGCTGATGGTGATATCCGGCAGGGCCCAGCTTTCCCTGATGGAAGATATAAAGAATAAGGAGATAGTGGAGAACCTGAAGATCGTCAAGGGCGAGTGCATGCGGGCGAAGGAGATCATCCAAAGGCTTCTCATGTTCTCGAAACCGAGCAAGGGAGAGCTTGCGGAGGTCGATGTAAATAAGGCCATTGAGTTTGTCGTCAAATTACTGGAGCATCAATTTTCGCTTGCGAACATAAAAATAGTAAGGCATTATTCGGAAGATATCCCCCCTGTAGAAGTTGACGAGAAACAGATGCACGAGGTGTTCATGAACCTGCTGAAAAATTCCTCTGAAGCCATGCCGGAAGGCGGGTCCATCACTGTCACCACTTCAAAGGAATCGGATAATGTGCGGATGGATTTCACCGACACGGGGGAAGGTATATCGGAGCAGGACTTGCAAAAAATATTCGATCCGTTTTTCACGACCAAGGAATCCGGTACGGGGTTGGGGCTTTCGGTGTGTTACGGTATAGTCGGCGGGCACGGCGGCGGGCTTAAATACACGAGCAAGCCCGGAGAAGGCACCACCGCGACCATATTGCTGCCGATAGCCAAAAAGGGGGAGGGATCATGATGCCCAAAGTTCTGGTAATAGATGATGAGCGGGGAATACTTGCCGTTATAGAAAAATTTCTGAGGAAAAAAAACTTCGAGGTCGTAACGGCTGATGACGGAGACAAGGGGCTGGAGGTCTTTGATGAGGATAAGTCCATCGATATCATCATATTGGACCATAAGATGCCGCGGCTTGACGGCGCCGGCGTTTTGAACGGACTGACGGCAAGAGGGAACAAGCTTCCCGTTATCCTCCTCACCGGCTCTTTGGGGAAGGATGCCAGAAAATTAAAAGTCGACGCGTTTTTAACGAAGCCCATCGACCTGGATGAATTGCTGGATAAGATCAACGAACTGTTGGGCGGGCGGCGGGAAAGGAGAAAGTCATGAAAGGCAGGATCCTGGTGATAGACGATGAGGTCCCGGTATGCAGGCTTTTGAAGGATTTCCTGACGAAAAAGGGATACGAGGTGGCGACGGCGACCTCGGCGCGGGAAGGGATCGAAAAACTCAAGACAGAAAAGCCGAAGGTCGTCCTTTTGGACATCAGGATGCCCGGGATGAGCGGCGTGGAAGCGATAAAGCGGATCAGGGAGATCGATGAAAATGTCGGCATAATCATGGCCACGGCGGTCATGGACGAGAAAATAGCGCAGGAAACCGTCAGGCTGGGAGCGTCGGATTATATCCTGAAGCCGTTCGATCTGGAATATCTGGAAAAAAGCCTGCTGACAAAGATCGCCACGCTGCCCTGACCGTATGCATCAGCAGAGGAGCACAATCATGAACAACAGGCATATAGCGGTAGTGGACGATGATCCCGGTATCGTCAGTTTGATCTCCAAGTATCTCAGGAAAGAGGGGTTCACGGTAAAAGGGCTTTCTACGGGCGAGGCGCTGTTTAAATCCCTGAAGACGGAAAAACCTGACCTCGTGATCCTTGACCGGGTGCTTCCGGGCATGGACGGTTTTGAAATATGCAAGAGGCTAAAGGAAACGCAAGGGTCTTCCCTGATACCCGTTATCATGCTTTCGAGAAAGGGCGAGGCGGTCGACAAGATCTCCGGCCTGAATATCGGGGCGGATGATTACCTGGGCAAGCCCTTTGACCTGCAGGAATTGAAGGCGAGGATAACGGCGGTCCTGAGAAGGCGGGGGATAGGAGAAAAAAGCAGAAAGATAACCGTCGGGGACGCGATATCCATAGATCCGCAGAAATGCCGGGTCACGGTCGGAAAAAAGAAAATAGACCTGACATTCGCGGAGTTCAAGATCCTGGAACTGCTCGCCCTGAAAAGGGGGCACGTGTTCACCAGAGGCAGGATACTGGAGCACCTGTGGGGAGACGAGAAGATCGTCGTGGAGCGTACGATAGACGTACATATCAGGAATTTGAGGAAAAAATTAGGCAAGTCCGGAAAGCTCATCGAAAATATCAGAGGGTTCGGATATGTCCTGAAAGAGGACGAGTAGATCACTCCGATAGATCACACCTATCTTCATAACTCATTGTTTTCAAAGAAGTTACATTCCTAAAAACCTAACCGAAAACTAACCTCAACCTAACCTTTAACTGATCCCCAAAAGCTATACTTTAAGTGGATTTGAGAGAGGGAGGCGAGAACGATGAAGATCATGACCATGCGGATAATGAGGGGACCCGGAAACAGGATGAAGAGGAAAGCCCTGAATTTTACTGCGTCTTTTCTTATCGTTAACCTTCTGATCTCGGCGCTGTTTTCACCGGTTTCTTTTTCACAGGACCTGAGAGGGGTCCCTTCTTCCGTAAATACCCCGCAGGCGCTCGCGGATTGGCTTTCGACCGAATTTACATACCGGTTCGAAATAACCGATAGATGGCAGGATCCCCAGGAAACCATAGATTCAAAAGAGGGGGATTGCGAGGACTTCGCCGCTTTAGCTTCAAAGATCCTATGGGGTTTAGGGATATCGAACGATATTCTTGTCGTGAAATTCAGGGACCTGAAGATAGCTCACGCGATATGCGCCTGGAAAGATAAGAGCGGCAAATACAGCTTTATTTCCAACCGCGAGTTGTTCCGCACGGGAGAGGGGGAGATCGAGAATGCCCTTGCGAAATATTACCCGGACTGCCAGGGTATAATCCTCACGGACGCGAAAAGACGATACATAGGGATGATCGGGGGACAAAAATAATGGGGAGGCGAGAACGATGAAGATCATAACAGCGATCATAATAATCGGAACGATAGTGAGATCCCTGATAGTGATGCCCGCTGCCACGTTTCCGCAATACCCCGTATACGGCACCGAGAAGCTGGAAAGAAGACAGGATGAGAGGGTCCCTTCGGAGTTGAGATATATGTCCAAGAAGATGTATTACCTCAAGACCGGGCGGATCCTCAATAATGAGCGCAACCGCAGGCACCAGCAGAATTTCTGGGGTAAGGGCGTTTCGACAAAAGTGCGGTACCCGGTCCACCTCGCCGCGTGGGAAGAATCACGGCGGGTACGGAGGCCCGCACCCGGGAAAACGCTCTTATTAGGGTATGCTTGCAGTACGAAATAAAGAAAAGGAGGTCAGTGTTCTCGCGATCCCGCATCGTGTGTTCCCGCATGGAAGGTCCGAAGGATGGGCGCGCCTCCCCGCGTCCACCCCGGACCTTGAAAAGGACCCCGCCCCGGCATTCAAATTTTCTTTACCTTTTCATGCCAAGTGCGATATACTAGATATGGTACGGCGCGTAAGAAAGCAGCGGTTTAAAGCCAACCGAAAAAGAGGTTATCATGCATAAGGGGGCGGAAAGAAGAAAATACAAGAGGGTGCAGAAGCCGTCCATGGTAAGGTTCCAGGTCAGGCCGCGTGAAGCCGGGAAGGTTCCCCCGGACTGGGATAAGGGCGCGGTGCTCAATCTGGGGGCCGGAGGAGCGCTTTTTTACTATAGCAGGGAAACGAGCATCGATTCGATACTGGACCTGAAGATGAATTTTCCCGCGTACGAAGGTTCCATAAATTGCGCAGGGAAGGTGGTCCGGGTCGAAGAATTGCCTTACGCCGGGATGTTTCTTGTCGCGGTGGTTTTTACGGATATCGGCGACAAAGCAAAACAAGCTTTAAATAAGGCCGTCGAAGAATTACACTCCGAACAGGGCCGGGCTTGATCCTGTTCCCGCATGACCTTGCAAATGTCCCTTCCTTTGGGTAAAATAACTTTAAAACTGCCCCCGATGGAACGTATAACAAAAATCGTCGTAACAGTGTTGATAGCGGCTTTCTCCAGTGGCTTGCCCGCGGGGGCACAGCACGAAATGCCGGAGGCGGGGGATATTCAGCACCAGCTCAAGATCTACGGTGAAGTGACGGAATACCTGGATGAAGTATTTCAGGAATTCAGCGAAGGTTACATGGACGCCGACACCGCGCTGGGAAAGATCAATCTTTTGAAACACGAGTACGACAAGATAACGCAGCCCGTACCGAAAGAAGCGGAAAAGCTGCACCATCTGGTGAAAAACCTACTGTCACAGATAGAGAATTACTTTATATATTATAAGAAAGCGAACCGGGAGAATCCCGACATAAATCTTAAGGTGGCCAGGGCAAAATTCGAGGCCTCCAGAGAAGCGGAAAGGCTTCGGTTCGCGTATATGCTTTAGGGGGTTGCAGGATGAAAAGAGAGACCCTTTTACGGATAATATTGCTGGCCCTTGCCGCTGTTCTGATCCTGGGCGCTGTGCGCAATCTCAGGCTTCAGGTGCGCAGACAGCGTTACCAAAGGCAGCAAAAGCTGATGGACGAGCAGCCTATAACCAGGCAGCAGACAAGCGGCATGCGGTATACAAGATAAGAGAACCGGGGCGGTGTTTATGGAGCTGAACAGAAGACAAATAATAATGTTATTGATCCTGGTCGTTCTTGTCGTAATATTTCTGGCGATCCTCAGGGAACAGGCCGTGGAAATGATCAGCGTGGGAGAATGAAACGGCGATCATCTAATATTATTATATTCCTTAATATATGCTTTATATGTGCCATGTTCTGGTCCTTGGTCGCCGCGGCAAGCGCTGAAGAAGCCGAACAATACCTCAAGGGGGCATCGAATAAAGAATTGATAAAGTTGACTGCCGCTGTTTACAATACGAGTCCCCAAAGCTGGGAGGATAAGGTCGCCAGAAGGGTCGCTCTTGAGAGGCTTATAAGAACGGCAAGAAAAAGGCGATCTCCTGAAATAGACAGGTCCGGGATATTGGATTACAAGTATGAAAAGATCTCCATAAACAGGTGGCCGGCCGAAAAGCTCAGGGACCTGTACGGAACGCTGAGAAAGGAGCGTAAAGAGATCTACTGGGATGAATTTCCTTATCTTTTGTCCAGGGAAAAAGCGTTTCTTTTCAGCCGGGAAATAACCATGGAGACCGCGTCCAGGCTTATTATGCCGAGATCCGGAGGAGGGGAAGCTTTCAGGGGGTCCTGGTGGCGGTAAATAAATCTAACCGGGGAGGATAGTATGAAAAAGGCGCTTGTTGTGGCTGTTCTTTTCACCTGGGCGGTTTTTGCGTGCGGTTCCGAAGCGGCGCAAACGCAGCAAAAGGTCATGCCAAAGAGGGTCCAGGTGGATTCTGACTATGACGGAACGGTCGACCAGACCGAGATATACGACAATGAAGGGCAGATCATAAGGGTGGAATCGGATACGACCGGCAACGGGAAGGCGGATAAGTGGGTATATTACGAGAAGGGAAAACCGGTAAGGAGCGAGAAGGATACGAATGCGGACGGCAAGCCGGATGTCTGGTCGGAATTTTAGTTCGGCGATAAAAGAGCCCCTGAGAGCTGTTTTAACGGCAGGGTGTCTGATCGTGTTCTTATGCGGGTGCGCCGAAGAGGATTCCGCTTCCCGCGGGGGAAAAACCAAAGAGCCGGGGATAATCCATTACATGACGGGCGCCGAGCAGTTGAAGACATACAGGAAAACAAGGTCGAAGATCAAGGATATAGACAGGGTCAGAAAAGAACAGATCCGGATGGAACTGGAATAGGACGGCTCAGGGAGGGGAAAATGCTTAAAGTATTGTTTTTATCCGCGGCGATACTGTTGTTTTTATGTTCAGGCGGCGCTTATTCGCTTACCGAAGCGGATGTGGACACCGCTACCAGGGAAGTGGACCAGCCGTTCCGTGAAGAAGCGGAAAGCGAGATAAGGACCGTCCCCAAGAAACCGCTGATCAAGATAGAAGGGCCGGTCGAGAACCTGGAAGGGTACTATGACGCGGAGGGGAAGAAGGTCGAGGCTCCTGAAGTGCCCGACGAAGAGGAATAAGAGGAGGAAGCATGGGGAAGATCAAATGCGCGGTTTTATTGTTTTCGGCGATCCTGGCCCTGAGCTGCAACATCTACGCGGATGATCTCATGACGGACGAAGGGGAGACCATGGAGGACCTGGGCGAAGGGCAGTATCTGTCCACCAGCGGGGAAATGATGCAGACCGAAGACCTGGGCGAGGGAGAGGCCATGACGACCAGCGGAGAGCTTATAGTGGACGAGGGCGGCAGCGGGGATTACCTGATGGGCAGCGGGGAGACCCTGAGGGACACGGGCAGTGAAGACTGAAGAGGATCAGGCGGTCCTTTTCGCCTGCGCTAAATCCTTGTAATGCCGGTCGTAAAGAGTTACAATGGGCACAAAAAGCGATCCTGTTTGCGGATCAAAACCGGTGAAGGGGGAGGGATGTTGAAAAAGATTTTGCTGACGGCGGCTGTTGCGGCAACTGCGATTTTCAGCGCGGCGCCCGGCCATGCCCAGGATTGGCTCTCGACCGCCCTGGAGGTGGACGAAAGATGGAATCTCGGGGTGGCCTGCTCGGGCGTCATTCCGGTGAAGAAGGATAATTTTAATACCGGGATCAATGTGCAGGCAGCAGCGTCCTACGACGTTTTCAAGTTCCTTGCTGTCGGAGCGGAAGCGGGCTGCACGATGAGGGATATCAAATACGGAGGCGTGAACCTGGGGTCAAGTTTCGAATTGCCTCTTCTCGGAGACGTGATACTCAAGGCCCCCCTGGAGATGGGGGATATCACTGTCGTCCCTTACGGGCTCGCCGGATTTGGGGCGTTATTTTCCTGGATCGATAAGAGCTCCAGCGTTACAAGCAGCGAGATGAGGACCGATACACCGCTTTTGATGAAGTTCGGAGGGGGGATCGATTGTTATCTGTTCGAAGACAAGGATATTACGGCGGCCCTGAGCTGTGAGGTCAGTTATCAGAAGGCGGAAATGGAGCTAACGGGAACGATCAACGGAACGACACTTTCCTCACAAAAAGTGACCGCGGACGCCTGTTATATCGGAGGGGGCCTGAAGATCAGGTTTTAGGCCCGCGCAGCTAAAGAGGAAGAAATATGAGAAAATTTTTATTGATGATCCTGATCGGGCTGTTCTTTGCCTGTCCGGCCCACACGGAGTCCGAATCTTACCGCCAGTGGTATGACCAGTGGCAGTCCGTGGGGTATGAAGCCGGAGGGAAGGCCGATAAATACGACCCCGATGCGGCTTACCAGGAGCATGAGACAATGACCATCAAGCCGAAGGTTCGGGAACTGCAGGCCATGGTCGAGCACGAAAAAGCCGAAGAGTATTCTAATGCGGCGAAAAAGGGTTTTTACGAGGGATACCGCTCGGGGTATTACAGGGAGAAAGAAGGGGAAATAGTAGAGCTTATAGAGGCGAAGTTCAGGGATATAAAGATAACCGATTTTAAATTCGGCGAAATGGACGGAAGCGAGAAATTCACCGTCACGGAAGAGACCCGGTACCTGAAGGTGCCTACGGCCGAGGGCAAGGAGAATTATTTTGGATATATATGCAATTATTCCGAGAATTATACCAGCGACATATTGACGGTTATCCTTACTTTGCCGGGAAAGCCCGGGAAAGATATCCCCGACTTCAATCCGAGCACGAACAGCATCATATCAAAATACAAGATAAAGCAGGGCAGCGGCCATTTCGGCAATAAATGGTATTTTTCAAAAGGCGATCTTACGGGAACGTTCCAGCTGAGTATATATATAGGAGATAAACTGGTGGAAAGGATCTCCTTCAGGGCTGCAGAAGAGTAAGGCAACATGCCGGTCTTTAGTCTTCGCTCGGGCCTCCTGCCGGTGCCCCCGCTCCTTCAAGCTCTTTTATCGTTTCCATTATTTTTTCGCGGTCCCGGGCAAGCGGGGAGAGCTCCAGGTATTTCCGGAGATATCCGGCCGCTTCCTTGCGTTTTTCGGGATATTTTGAATAGATTATACCTATATTTTTATACGCGCCGCTCTCAGCGGGATCAAGTTCCAGGACCCTGTTGAATTTCGCCACGGCCTTCTCGTTTTCCCCCATCAGCCCGTACAGCACTCCCAGGTTGTTAAGAGTGGAAATGTTCCTGTCATTTTCCGCCAGCGCTTTCTTGAATTCTTCGATCGCCGACATATATTCGCCTTTCGAGGCGTGTCTGTTCCCTTTTTCTATATGCTGCTGCTCGATCATTTTTGATACCTTTTCCAGATTGCCGCGTATTTCATCCGAGTCGGGAGCCAGCTTGAGGGCTTTCGTCCAGGCGTCTTCCGCTTTTTCGTAAAAGCGCTTGTTCGCGTACGCGATCCCCAGGCCGTTGTACGCGACGGGGTTTTCGCTCTTTATGTTTATCGCGGCCCTGAATATCTCGATCGCTTTATCATAGTTGCCCGCGCCGTTGAGCGCCTGCGCGTATATTATGTATCCTTCGCCGGAATCCGGCTTCAGGTCCGCGGCTTTCCTGAAGTAAAAAGACGCGGAGTCAAAGTCTTTTAGATTGGCGTAGGCCACCGCGGTGTACAGCGCGGGCTCAAAGTAGTCAGGCCGCGCCTTTATCGCTTTTTTGAATTCAAAGATAGCGTCGGAGTATTGTTCTGTTTTCAGGTACCGCAGTCCGAGAGCGTAATAGGACCGCGGGTTGACGGCTTCATGCCCGGCGATATACGAAAAAAGCGTCTCCTCATCTTTCCAGTGCCGGTTCATGTTCACGGCTATCCCCGCATATACAGCCAGCGTAACGGCGACCGCGCCGTAGAATATTTTTTGTATTTTGAAAGATCTATGGTGGATAAGGGGAATAAAACATGCCAGAATTATCGATACTCCCGGAAAAGGGATGTATAGCCAGTGTTCGGACAACGGGGCATTTACGGGGATGATGATATTCAGGCAGGGGGCAAGAAAAAGAAAGAACCAGCCCGCCCCCAGCAGTATTTTCTTGTCGCGCTTCGCGGACCTTCCGAGAGCGTAAAGGATAATAGCCAGAATGACCGCGGAAATGATGATCCGCGGGTCGGAGAGGCTGTGCGGCATGGCAAAGTCCCGGTCCATCCTCAGGTCATAGGGCAGGATTATCAGTCTGAGGTAGGTGGCGATGACCGGCAGGAGCGCCAGCGCGCGCCTGTAGAGACTCGGGATGTTCCCGGCCTGGGCGGAAAGAGGGGCGAATTTCAAGACCGTCAGTCTCAAGATTACGTAGATCACCGCAACCGAAAGAAAGAAGAACAGGAGCGCTTTGGTCTTTACGGGCGGATCTTTCCTCTCTTCTTTAAAGAGAAAGACGTGCAGGCACAGGAAGAGCGGAAATACTATACAGACTTCTTTTGAAAGCAGCGCCAGGATGAACGCGGCCACGGATACGATCCCGTTCAGGAGGCCGCCGGAATCCCGGGATCTTATAAAGAAAATGGAAGAGATCAGCAGGAACATCAGGGCCAGGAGATCCGATCTGCCGGCTATATAGGCCACCGCCGATGTCTGGAGAGGGTGGACCAGAAAAAAGAGCGCTGAAAAAAAACTTGTAAGCCTATCTTTTACAAGAATATACAACAAGATGAATAGCAGGGCGCCGTTCAGCGCGTGGATCGCTATGTTAACGGCCCGGAACACCTCCGGCGTCTTTCCCCAGAGCCGGTTATCGAGCATGTAGGACAAGGCCTGGAGGGGGCGGTAAAAGTTGCTTTTTTCCATGAAGTGCGCCAGGTCATGGGTAAGGATCGTCTTTATGTTCTGTATGGTAGCGCTTTGTATGTCGGGATTGTTCACCACGAGCCAGTTGTCGTCCCAGACGAATCTGTTCGGGATGGAGTTCGCATAAACGGCAAAACCGATCAGGAATATCAAAAGGATATATATTGCCGGATTTTTACCGGTCATAGTAATTTAATAATAGCATGGATAAAGGAACAAGGCAAATTCAGGCGGCGGCGGGAGGGATAAATATGTGTTGTGCTTGCGGATCTGCCAAGATAGTGGTTGACAACGAGGCAAAAGATGTATATTATTTTCTTCGTAACATGAAATTCAAGTGAACGGGGCGAGCGTAGCACAGTGGTAGTGCAGAAGCCTTCCAAGCTTCCTACGTGGGTTCGATTCCCATCGCTCGCTCCACTTAATATTCCCCTTCCTTATCGGAGATCCCCTCCCTTTTAAAAAAAATACAAATTCCCCTTGACATAAAAAGCTTTTTTGATACAATCTATATTCCGACATCTCAATTATAGAGAATATATAATAGAGATTATTTGCATTAAACTCTCAACAGACGCTGACATAAGTCAAGCGTACGGGGGAGTTTAATGTCATTTTTATGTATATAATTAATACTATTTTCGCTCTATGACTTTTGAGCAAGTCGGCCCATGTAGCTCAGCAGGTAGAGCACATCCATGGTAAGGATGGGGTCGCCGGTTCGATTCCGGCCGTGGGCTCCATGATAGATAAACGCCCCCTTGAGGGGGGGCTGCGGGGAAAGAGTCCAAAGGGTAAAAAGTAAAGTCCAAGGCTAAGGAGGCAGTAATGGCCAAGCAGAAATTTGAAAGAACAAAACCGCACCTGAACATCGGGACGATAGGTCACGTCGATCACGGCAAGACGACGCTCACCTCGGCGATCACGATGTACCTGGCGAAGAAGGGGCAGGCGGAAGTGAGGGAGTTC
>Ga0180433_10006427_pt1 | contig 15398 bp, 13 predicted proteins | sample SS_ome_8_FD_132980 | JGI IMG/M metagenome (GOLD analysis project Ga0180433, IMG submission 132980) | Hypersaline lake sediment archaeal communities from the Salton Sea, California, USA - SS_1_D_1 metaG | ecosystem: Environmental > Aquatic > Non-marine Saline and Alkaline > Hypersaline >... | reverse complement strand
GTATTCAACCATTTCACGTTCGCCCTGTAGCACATGTATGGAGACTGCGGGCTGATTGTCAGCGGCCGTGGAAAATATCTGACTCTTTTTGGTAGGAATCGTGGTATTCTTTTCAATTAATTTGGTGGATACGCCGCCCAGGGTTTCAATGCCAAGAGACAGGGGGGTCACATCAAGGAGAAGCACGTCATGAACATCACCCTTTAAAACACCAGCTTGAATGGCGGCACCCATAGCTACGACCTCGTCGGGATTCACCCCTTTGTGAGGTTCCTTTCCAAAGATCGCCTTGACCTTGTTCTGCACAGCGGGCATACGAGTCATGCCGCCCACCAAGATTACCTCGTTGATGTCTGAGGCTTTTAACCCCGCGTCTTTGATGGCAGTTTCACAAGGTCCGACCAGTTTTGCCAGGAGATCATCAACTAAGGATTCAAGTTTGGACCTGGTCAGTTTTATGTTCAAATGTTTTGGTCCACTGGCATCCGCGGTGATAAAAGGGAGGTTGATATCCGTCTCCATGGCCGTGGAGAGTTCCATCTTGGCCTTTTCTGCCCCCTCTTTGAGGCGCTGCAGGGCCATTTTGTCATTTCTGATGTCAATTCCTTGGTCTTTTCTGAATTCATCAGCAAGGTAATCAATAACCCTTTGATCAAAATCCTCGCCCCCGAGGTGGGTGTTGCCATTCGTTGATTTTACCTCGAAAACACCTTCACCAATCTCCAATATGGATATATCAAAAGTGCCTCCACCCAGGTCAAAAACTGCAATTTTCTCATCTTTCTTCTTGTCCAGACCATAGGCAAGGGAGGCCGCAGTGGGCTCATTAATGATCCGCAATACATTGAGCCCCGCAATCTTGCCGGCATCCTTGGTGGCCTGCCGCTGGCTGTCATTGAAATAGGCCGGCACGGTGATGACCGCTTCGGTGACCTGCTGACCCAGATATTCTTCGGCCGTCTTTCTCATGGCCTGCAGGACATGGGCTGAGATCTCAGCCGGGCTGTAAGCCTTGCCCTGAATCTCCACCTGGGCATCACCATTGGCTGCCTGGGCAATCTTGAAAGGGGAGATCTTCTTGTCCTGCTGGATCTCTTTCGACGCATACTTTCTCCCGATGAGCCGCTTTACGGCGAACACGGTATTCTCCGGATTGGTAATAGCCTGACGCTTTGCCGTTTGGCCTACCAAGCGCTCACCGCTACTGGTCCAGGCGACCATGGATGGTGTCGTCCGCGCCCCTTCTGGACTCGTAATCACCTTGGGGTCCTTTCCTTCCATCAGAGCTACACATGAGTTGGTCGTGCCGAGATCAATTCCTATCACCTTACTCATCACTTTCCTCCTTAAACGGTATGTTGAAACTAGTGAACGGTTACCTTGACTCTGGATTCATTCTTATGATTGGCTGATTCAGCCTTCAATTTGTTCTCCGGCTTTTTTGAGACCACGACCATCGGGGGCCTGAGGAGTCGGTCCCCAAGCATGTAGCCCTTTTGGAGTTCCTGCGTCACGATATTTTCAGGGTATTTATCAGATTCTTCTTGTGACACGGCCTGGTGATAATTGGGATCAAAGGCTTTTTCAAGGGCCTCCATGGGGACAACCCCAAACTTCTCTAGGCTGTCCTTGAGACCCTTGAGGGTCATTTCCACCCCTTTTTTCATCCCATCAAAGGCGTCCCCATCCTTCTCATACTCTATTTTCAGGGCCCGTTCTAGGTTGTCCATGATCGGCAAGATTTCCTTGATGAGAGACTCGTTGGCAAATCTTCTGAACTCATTCATTTCCTTTTCCATCCGTTTCTTATAGTTCTCAAAATCAGCCGTCACCCTCAAGAGACGCTCGTAATTCGTTTCAGCCTTCGATTCCGCTGCCCTCAGGCGTTCCTTCAGGCTATGCCTTCGGGGAGGCCTCCTCTTCTTTTCTTCGGCAGCCTCTCCACCGGATATCTCGGCCCCTTCAGACACAGCAGGTTTATCGGATAAAGGTTCGTTTTGGTCGTCAGTCAAAGGCACCCCCGTATCTTTCCCATCTGGTTACAAGGATTTTGCCTAAATTTTTCACTGAAAATAAGAACCACACCGGCGTTTGTCAAGGGACCGTTCCACAAAATGGCATTCCCTTCGAGTCGATCTAGATTGCCGTGTCCTGCCAGTCAACGAGACGAACGTCATGGGTGGGCCAATGAATCACGAACATGGCCCTGGCTAGGCCGGTAGCGTTTGGCCTGGCAAGTATCCCGGTCATCAAGTGTCTTCCAAATCAGGGAAAGGACCCGTTGTTTTTGCAGAGTCCATATTGGCGCTAGGAGGCCACAGGGATTAGGATCCCCGGTCAGACGCTGAACGATGATTTTTGGATCAAGGCGTTCCAGAAAAGCCACGACCCAGTCCACGTATGTGTGTTCATCCAGGGCCTTGTAAACGCCGGTCTTGTAGAGATGCGCCAAGGGTGTTTCGTGGAGGACATACAAGCTGTGAATTTTGATACCGTGTATGCCAAGGTCGGCTACGGCTGACGCTGTGTCAAGGATATCCTGCTTGGATTCACCAGGAAGTCCCAAGATGACATGGGCGCAGATCATGATGTTTCGCCCTTGGGTCATTTGAACGCTCCTGACAAAATCCTCAAAGGTGTGACCACGGTTAATCGTCCTTAGCGTTCGGTTGTGCATTGACTGAAGTCCATACTCCATCCAAATCATATGAGTCGCCGTGTATCGCTCAATAAGGTCCAGTTTTTCTTCATCAACACAGTCCGGCCTTGTCCCAATGGCGAGTCCCACGATATCTGCATCGGCCAAGGCCTCATCATAGCGTCTCCGGAGGGTGTCACAGGGGGCATAGGTGTTGGTGAATGACTGAAAATAGGCAAGAAACTTCTTGGCCTTATAGCGAGCAGCTAAGCGAGCTTTTGCCTGTTGAATCTGATCCTTGATGGATTGGCCCTTGGCCGCCGCCCCCGTGCCCGAGCCCTTCCTGTCGCAGAAGAGACACCCGGAAAAAGACAGCATGCCGTCCCGGTTCGGACAAGAGAAACCTGCATCTATGGCGATCTTCTGGACTCTACAGCCAAACCGTCGTCTAAGATAGGCGTTAAAATCGTTGTATCGTCTTGTCATGATGATCTCGCCGAGAAGACAACCCCGAAGGAAACATAGACCTTAGCTCACGCGACCGAAGTGATGGTGAGACAGCAGTAGCCCCCTTTGTGGAACAGGAATTCTAGAGGGCGGAGGCAGGAAACGGGTGTTGACTTGGTTGCGCACCCTTCATCGAACCCTTTCCACGACGCCTCACGTTGTCATCATTTGGCCGGAGCCGGCCCACGACACAGGCTGGATCACTTACCGCTGCTTCCTCCCGGACCTGACGGGGTTCGTAACCGCCTGTTGCATGGCGGCCGACCAGGGACAACCTTTGGCACATGGAGTGATGGACCCTCACAAGGGAATTCAGCCCCGCATAAGCGGATTTCGGGTGACAGGACACCGCTAGCTTCCCGCCTAGCGCAACCAAGCACATTTTTTATAGCCCAAAGGGCGGTCGATTTCAACGGCAAAAGAATAGAAAGCCTCTTTTCCCTTGACTTAACTTCTTTAAAACCTTTAATATTTTGTCTATCGAGGGATCATGCTAAAAAGGGAAAAGGCGTTTTTTGCGACGGTTGAGGCGGCTATCTGGCGTCACCATATGCTGGCGTCCGGCGACGCCGTAGTGGTGGGCGTCTCAGGTGGGCCGGACTCTGTTGCGCTGCTTCATTGCCTTGTTGCCTTGAGGCGCAAGTGGTCTCTCCGCTTGGTTGTCGCACATCTCAATCACCAGCTGCGAGGCGAAACCGCGGATCAGGAAGCAGCCTTTGTTGAGAGGTTAGCATCAATATTAGGGGTCCCCTGTGACATCAATTCTAGGGATGTGGCATCCTATGGTGCCGAGCACCGGTTGTCCATCCAAGAAGCAGCCCGAGAGGTCCGTTACGCCTTTTACGATGAGGTGGCCACCAGGCATGGGGCCGGAAAGATTGCTCTCGGGCATCAGGCAAACGACAACGCCGAGTCGATTCTCATTCACCTGTTGCGAGGAACAGGGCCCAAGGGCATGACAGGGATTCCACCCGTGCGCGACGGACGCATCATCCGGCCCCTGATCGACTCAAACAGATCACAGATATTGGACTTCCTCGAAGAGCGAGGTTTCGAATATGTACGAGATCGTTCGAACCTGGATCCCAAATACCTTCGGACCAGAATCCGACACGAACTGTTACCCTTCCTGAAAGAAAGCTTCAATCCTGGGGTGGTTCACGCCTTGACTCGCCTTGCCTCCATAGTGAGGCAGGAAGAAGACTTTTTCAACGGACAGGTCAAGAGTGCGTTTCAGGATCTCGTACGGGAGCAAAAGACGAATCGTCTGACGCTGTCGGCCGCTGGGTTGGCTCGTCTGCACCCGGCGCTGCTACAACGGTTGGTTCGCCAGGCCGTGTTGTCTATAAGAGGCGATCTGAAGCGGTTGGGGCATAACCATGTAGAAGCGGTCGTTTCATTGGCCAGGGGGGCTTTGCCTTCAGGTCGGTTGGATCTGCCCCATGGCGTTCAGGTGGTTCGTGATCGGGATGACGTCACATTTTCAGTGGGGGCGTCTGAGTCAAGGCCCAGGTTCGAATATCACGTCGCTGGTCCAGGGAAGACCTTGATTCAGGAAATCGGCACATGTCTTAGGCTGTCCGTGTGTGACGCCGATGGCGTGGCGGTTATTTCAAAGCATCCTCCCACGACGGCATTTCTTGACCTTCAGGAGGTCCCTTTCCCCGTGACGGTTAGGAGCATCAGACGAGGGGACCGATTCAGGCCCTTGGGGATGTCCGGTTCCCAAAAGCTCAAGGCCTTTTTTATAAACCATAAGGTTCCCCGATCTCAGAGGCATCGGTGCCCCCTGCTGCTCAGTGGCGAAAAGATCGTATGGGTGGGAGGATATCGCATAGACGATTCGGCCAAGGTCACAGAAAAGACAAAAAGGGTGTTGAGAGCCGAGCTATGGCCGGCCCCATGAAAAAGATTGAAAAGGGGTTTGTATTGTATTATATTTTTAAGAGATTTTGCCGAAACAATGACATAATAGCCCTTTAAGGAGGTTGTTTATTGAATCCCTTTTACAAGAATTTAGCCCTGTGGCTGGTCATAAGTCTTGTCATGATCTTGCTCTTTAATCTGTTTAGCCAGTCGAGGGTACAGGACAGAGAAATTAGCTATACGGAATTTATGGGCCGGGTGGAAAAGGGGGGTGTGGCCGGTGTGGTCATTCGGGGGCAAGAAATTTCTGGTACTGACGTGAATGGTCTCCGTTTCAAGACCTTTGCGCCTCAGGACGGAGACTTGATCAAGACCTTGAGAGGTCATGGGGTCACCATTAAGGCCAAGCCTCCTGCGGAATCCCCGTGGTATATGACGGTTCTCGTGTCTTGGTTCCCGATGATTCTGCTGATTGCCGTATGGATTTTTTTCATGCGCCAGATGCAGGGAGGGGGAGGCAAGGCCCTCTCTTTTGGGAAAAGCAGGGCCAGGCTTCTTTCAGACCAGTCAGCAAGGGTGACTTTTGAAGACGTTGCTGGGATAGATGAGGCCAAGGAGGAGTTGAGTGAAATCATCGATTTTTTGAAAGACCCCAAGAAATTCACCCGTCTGGGGGGCAGAATCCCAAAAGGTGTTCTTCTCATGGGAGCCCCTGGTACCGGCAAGACACTTTTGGCCAGGGCCATTGCCGGAGAGGCGGGCGTTCCCTTTTTCAGCATCAGCGGCTCGGACTTTGTGGAGATGTTTGTCGGGGTGGGGGCATCTCGGGTGAGGGACCTGTTTGTTCAGGGGAAAAAGCACGCCCCATGCATTATTTTTATCGACGAGATTGATGCAGTGGGCCGACACAGGGGTGCCGGCCTTGGGGGTGGGCACGATGAGAGGGAACAGACTTTGAATCAACTCCTGGTGGAGATGGATGGATTTGAATCGAATGAAGGGGTGATTCTCATATCAGCGACCAACCGCCCAGATATCCTGGACCCTGCTCTTACACGTCCTGGACGTTTTGACCGCCAAGTGGTTGTGCCCGTGCCCGATGTAAGAGGACGTGAAGGCATTCTTCAAGTCCACAGCCGAAAGACACCCGTGGCGGATGATGTGGAATTGGCTGTACTAGCGCGAGGCACACCTGGGTTTTCCGGTGCTGACCTTGAAAACATGGTCAACGAAGCCGCACTCCTGGCGGCCCGGGCCGATAAAGACGTATTAGAGATGGCGGACTTCGAGGAGGCCAAAGATAAGGTCCTCATGGGCACAGCCCGAAAGAGTATGATCATTAGCGAGGAGGAGAAACGCAATACGGCCTATCATGAGGCAGGTCATACCCTGGTTGCCAAGATGACACCTGGGACCGATCCCATTCACAAGGTGACCATCATACCTCGGGGTCGTGCTTTGGGGCTCACCCAACAGCTCCCCATGGATGAAAAGCATACGTATCCGAAAACGTATCTCCTGAATAATCTGGCAGTGCTCATGGGGGGCCGGGCAGCTGAAGAGCTGGTTCTTAAGGAGATGACGAGTGGAGCGGGCAACGACATTGGACGGGCCACGGAAATGGCCCGTAAGATGGTCTGCGAGTGGGGCATGAGTGAGGGACTGGGGCCCCTAAGCTTTGGACAGAAAGAAGAGCAGATCTTCTTGGGGAGAGAGTTCGCTCAGCATCGGGACTACAGTGAAGAGACGGCGGTGCTCATCGACAAGGAGGTCACCCAATTGGTTTCAGAAGCCTATGAAAAGGCAAAAGCGATCCTCCGAGAGCACATGGAGACCCTCCATGGTCTGGCACAAGCCCTGCTCGAGAGGGAGACTTTAACGGAAAACGATATCGATGCCATCATTGCCGGAGATATTCCCGTGGCCCCTGACTCCATGGAAGAAAAGGCCGAACCCGAAGCCCAAGGCGAAGGCAAGGGACAGGGAACCGGGGAACTCCGACCACTTCCCAGTTAAACTCCATGGACAAAGCATCCGTTTTGAGGCTCCAATGTGGCCCTTTTGGGCTCACGGTAGGGGAACGCACGTTAATCATGGGCATCGTGAATGTGACGCCCGATTCCTTTTCAGACGGCGGTTTGTTTTTTGATCGGGCAGATGCTATCGCCCATGGTGAGGCCTTAGCAGCAGCAGGGGCAGATATCATTGACGTGGGAGGAGAATCCTCTCGCCCATTTTCTGAGCCGGTACCAGCACAAGAGGAGATTGAACGCGTGGGGCCTGTCATTGAAGAACTGGCCAGGCGCCTTTCAATTCCCATATCAATTGACACCTATAAAGCCCAAGTAGCAAAACATGCCATTAGGGCCGGCGCTTCCATAGTCAATGATATAGGAGCCCTTAGGCTAGATGCGGACATGGCGAACTTCGTTGCTGAAGCAGGGGTCGCCGTCGTCCTCATGCACATGAAGGGCACACCCAAGGCGATGCAGGTCGATCCCTATTATGAAGACGTGGTGGGGGAAGTCGAGGGCTTTTTGGCGGATACCTTGGCAAGAGCCGAACAGGCGGGTATTGATCGTACCAGGGTCATCGTGGATCCGGGAATCGGTTTTGGCAAGACAGTGACACACAACTTGCTTCTTATCAAACATCTTTCAAGGTTGCAGGCCTTAGGCGTTCCCATTCTGATCGGGGCTTCGCGAAAATCTTTTATTACCAAGATTCTGGGCAGCGGAGACGAACGTCGTGAAGTGGGCACCCAGGCTGCGATAGCTGTGGCGGCTTTGCACGGCGCCCACATCGTTCGCGTCCACGATGTAGAACAGACAAAGCACACCTTGAAAATTGTGGACGCCCTCAAGAACGCAGCTCCCAGCAATGAGCCCTGGAGCTCATAGATGAAGGCTGAATGAGTGGGAAGGTCCTTTTTCGAGAGTCAAATGATCAGTTGATGGTTGAAGCCGGCCCCAAAAGGGCTCCTTACAACGTTTTCGTAGCACTAGCCGTCCTCCTTGTGTTCTTCATTGTGGGGGGATTCCTGTTCTATGGGAGGGAGCACGAGGTGACACAGGCCTTATCCGTCAGCTTCAGGGGTATTCGCCCTGATCTGCTTGTTGTGGACAATCCTCCGGTGCTAAAGGCCCGGGTGAGGGGTCCTTCAAGGCTACTAAAAAGCCTTAAAGACTTGCAGCCGATTCATGAGATTGATCTGGATGCAGCCCAATTAGGGCGGGTATTCATCAAGATATTCCCCGAGACAGTGAAGGTGCCCCAAGGCGTATCAGTGCTTGAAGTTCATCCCGACTCCTTCACCATAGGTATAGAGAGACGCATGGAAAAGTGGGTCCCTGTTGTCCCAGATCTGTGCAATGACCCAGTGCCAGGGTATGTCGTATCTGCCGCTGTGGCATCACCTTCTAGTATTCAACTCACTGGACCGGGCAGCATGTTAGAAAAGATTTCTGCCATCCGCACGACTCCGATCGATTTGGCAGGATTAACAGAGTCTGCGAAAAAAAGGGTGGCTTTGAACCTGAACCACCATTCCCATGTGCAGGCGCTGGGAGATCGCTTGGTTGAAGTTGAAATCGCAGTGAAAGAAAAGATCATTGAAAAGCAGTTAATGATTGAGGTTCGGGCAACAGGCACCCATTACAGGTGGGAGATCAGGCCTGGCCAAGTTGAACTCCGACTCAGGGGGCCGGAAAACACCATAGCAGGCTTGATCCAGGGTCAAGGTGTCCAAGTCTATGTGGATCTCAGGGGTCTAAAGCCCGGCGCTTATGTTCGCCATGCTGTGATCGAGCCCCCTCTGGATACAACCCTGGTGGGGGCAAAACCAGAAGTTTTTTCAGTGAAGGTGTATGAATAAAGGCAGCACGATGCTTTTGGCGATCGATGTAGGAAATACCAACACGATGATCGGGGTCTACGATGGTCAAGATCTTAGCTGCCACTGGCGGATACGGACCGAAAGGGATATGACCGAGGACGAATTTCATATATTGATCAACAATCTGTTTTCGTCCCAGGGGGCAGCAACGGAGTTCATTAGTGGGACCATTATCTCATGCGTGGTCCCTCCCCTGGTGAAGAACCTAAACAGTTTTTGCACAAAATACCTTCATCACGAGCCCCTGTGGGTTGATGCGGCGACATTCACGGGAATGCCTGTGCTCTACGATAACCCCAAAGAGGTGGGAGCAGACCGGATTGTCAACGCTGTGGCAGCCTTTCACAAGTATTCCAGAAGCCTAGTCGTGGTTGACTTTGGCACGGCTACCACGTTTGACTGCATCTCAGACCAAGGCGCTTATCTGGGCGGCGCTATCAGCCCGGGCATACTGATCTCCGCGGAGGCCCTGTTTAAACAGGCTTCTAAGCTTCCACGGGTAGAAATATGTGTGAGGCCAGAAGCCGTGATTGCCAAGGATACCATCAGCAGCATGCATGCGGGAATCATATACGGTTATGCAGGACTGGTGGATGGCATCGTATGCCGCATCAAAGAGGAGATGGAACCAACACCCAAGGTGATTGCTACGGGCGGTCTGGCCGAGCTCATGGCAGATGTTGCCCAGACCATCGAAGTGGTCGAGCCTCATCTCACGCTAGAAGGGCTTCGGATCATTCACGGCAAGATCCAAGGCACCTAGCAGCCCCCTTGTCCCCGTCACACCAAAAACTCCTTCACGCGCTTGACGCCTGAAAGAGATCTCGGCTGAATCGCAAAAACTCGGCCCAATAAGTTTCGAGGGTATGCAATAAAGGTCTCGCTTACTTGAGAGGAAAGCGGTGGGCTTTGCTTTCAGGGACTGGGTAGGTATGACAAGGGAGCGCAAACCTGACGATCAGGCTCGGCCAGTTTTTCTCACAGATTCCCTAAAGACCTGGTAGAACTCCTCGTGCTCTGCCAGGGCTCCTTTCAGGATGCTTTCCATGTCATCTATGTTTTGCAAATTGACGACCAGGTTGACACTCTTGTTGAAGGCCGTCATGTTGTCCATGGTCTTGAGACTGTTGCTGAGAAGAACGACGAACGTGTTTCCCCGGATGCTCATGGGAAGCTGTATGACGTATTGGAGCACATGGTTCGAGTCAGCGCCGGCAGCATCAAAGGTTTCGTTGACAACGACCAGGTTGTAATTGTGAAACCGCATATACTTCAAAGCGTTCCGGGCTGACGGAGCTTCCACCACGTGGTAGTTCATGCCCTCTACGACCTCATGGATCTTTTGTCTGACCTCCGAGTCATTCTCGCACAATAGGGCCGTTTGGACGCCTGCATGCACATAATCAAAGGGCTTTTCCGAGGCATCATAGGCACGGGAGTCAACCTCATTGATGACTGTTTCCAAACCTCTAACCTGTCTGACGCCTGGCGCCTCGGACTGGGTGTTAATCTCAAGCCTCCTGTCACATTTCGGGCACTTGACGGAAAACATGCGCTCTGGAGGCAACTTCTCATCAGGGATCCTGAATCTGTTTCTGCAATCTCGGCAAACAATTTCCATGTCTCGATGTCCTTCAAACCCCTTGTCGTTGTCGGCGACCATAACCCAGATCGACCTCAAGGCCCTCAATATCCGTGGTCTTTTCTCCTCGCGCACTCCTTATCCGGTCGATTCCCCGCCCAACGATGGCTTTGCGAGATGCGTAGGCCATGGCAGTGTCCTCGGTGATGAGACCTTGTTCGTAAAGCCCTATTATGTATCTGTCAAAAGTAGTCATGCCAAAGGCCTTGCCGGCCTCTATGATCTCATAAAAGGTTTTTCCTTCCGATTCTCCGTGGAGAATCGTGTCTTTTACCCTGAGGCTTGTCCCCATGATTTCAAAGGCGGCCACGCGACCACCGCCCACCTTGGGAAGGAGCCTTTGGGATACGATCCAGCGGATGGTATCGGCCAACCGGATACGGATCTGGTTCTCTTCATCAATGCCGAACATGCCCAGGACACGATTGACGGTTTGGCCTGCATCTACCGTGTGGAGAGTTGTCAGGACGAGGTGGCCGGTCTCGGCTGCGGTCAGTCCGATTTCAACACTTTCCCGGTCCCTCATTTCACCCACCAGGATGACCTTGGGGGCTTGTCGCAAAGCAGCTCGGAGGCCATTGGCAAACGTGTCGAAGTTGGTCCCCATTTCCCGTTGGTTGAAGGTGGCCTTCTTGTGGGGATGCTCATATTCGATGGGGTCCTCCAAGGTCACCACGTGAACCGAGTTTTTCTCATTGATTTCATTGAGTATGGCTGCCAGAGAAGTGGACTTGCCTGTCCCCGTGGCCCCCGTAAATAGAACAAGGCCATTTTTTTCTTCAGCCATTTTGTGAAAAGCTGCAGGCAGGCCGAGTTCCTTGCACGTGGGAATCTTCGTTTCCAGCTTTCTCAACGTGATCGAATAATTGTTTTTTTGGGAGAAGATGTTCACCCTGAAACGGGCTTTACCCGGAAGCTGGTACGACAAGTCGCACGACCCCTCTTTTAGAAGCGTTTCTGTCAAACGGCGGTCTCGGTTCAGGAGGTTCAGGACCATGGTCTCGGTTTGGAAGGGGGTCAGTTCTTTGAAGGGGGGGTGCAAATCTACCGGGCAAAGCACCCCGTCGCTTTCTACCTGAAATGGCTTTCCCACGGTAATATTAAGATCCGAAACATTGCTGTGGGCGTCAAGCATCCTGGTCAGGATGTGATCCATCTCTTGTTTTCTCATGGCGTCTTCTGCCTCCTCGATAGCATCGAATCAGCGCCTAAGCCTTACGCCTCTGTAAAATCAACCGGCGGCGCCTTCAACAGGGGGCGGAACTTACTTTTGTCATTGGACTTGGCATAGGCCTCGTCCGCACTGATCCAGCCCTTGTTATAGAGATCCATAATGGCATCGTCCAAGAGTTGCATACCGTATTTTTTGCCGGTCTGAATTGAGGAAGGAATCTGATGTGACTTGCTTTCCCGAACCAGGTTGCGTACGGCAGGTGTGGCCACCATGATTTCCAGGGCCACACATCGCCCCCTCTGATCTATGCGTTTGAAAAGGACCTGGGCCAACACGGCGCGGAGGCCGTCTGCCAGGGTCGAACGAACTTGTGCTTGCTGGCTGGCCGGAAAAACCTCGATGATACGGTCTACCGTGCTCACAGCACTGGTCGTGTGCAATGTTGCAAAGACAAGATGCCCCGTCGTGGCCGCCTCAATGGCGAGGGAGATTGTTTCAAGGTCTCTCATCTCTCCCACGAGAATGATATCCGGATCTTCACGAAGGGCCCCTCGAAGGGCGGCCGAGAAGGACTTCGTATGGATGCCGACTTCCCGCTGATTGATGACACACCCTTGACTCTTGTGCACGAATTCGATGGGGTCTTCAATGGTAATAATATGATCTTTTCGCGTTTGATTGGCCTGGTCAATAATGGCGGCCAAGGTCGTAGACTTGCCGCTTCCCGTGGGCCCCGTGACCAGGACCAACCCCCGGGGCAGGGAGGCGAGTTTGGCCACCACAGCAGGGAGACCGAGCTCTTGCACCGTCGAAATACGACTGGGGATCTCACGAAACACTGCCCCCATGCCATTTTTTTGCATGAAGTAATTTGCGCGATAGCGGGCTAGACCAGGGATTTCATATCCGAAATCCACATCCCCGGTCTCCTCAAAGACCTTGATCTTGTCTTCAGAGGTGATTTCGTAGAGCATGGCCCTGAGCTGGTCATTGGTGAGTTCCGAATACTTGATCCGCTCAATATCGCCGACAATTCGAAGCATGGGCGGCTGACCTGCAACGACGTGGAGGTCAGACGCCCCTTGTTCATGCATCAATTTGAAAAATGCGTCGATTTTTGCCATAGGATTCCTTACCTAACTATTCTTGAGAAATCTGAGCTTTTCCTCTGATTTTTTCTCTGTTTCCATCGCTTGTCTACTCATATCCAAGTACTTGGTATGGGCCTCCAGAACCGTTTTGAGGTCGACCTCAAGTTGCATGCGTTGCCTCTTGAGTTCTGAAATGTCCTTGTGGAGCTGGTAAAGCCGGTTGTCGGCTGAGCTCAATATCTTTTCAGCCCTCATCTGTGCTTCGGATATGATGAGTTCAGCTTCCTTTTCGGCATTCCGCTTCATGTTTTCCAGCACCTCCTGAGCATTAACCATGGCCTCGTGGAAGGTCTGCTCTTGGTCCTGGAATTCACGAATCTCACCTTTCAGTCGTTCCATGTCTTTGCGCAGGGTCTCATTTTCTCGGATCAGGGTCTCCATGGATTCAGCAACCTGTTCCAAGAAAGCGTCCACTTCACGGACATCGAATCCTCTAAATCGAATACGAAATTGCCCTTGCTGGATATCGAGTGGTGTCATCGTCATAACCGCTTACCTCGTTTTTTAGATGGTTACACAAGCGTTGCTGCCAACCGAAGCAAAGTGTTCACAACAAAGGAACGTAGGAATACGATAGCAAGCAACACAAGTATGGGAGAAAAGTCGATGCCGCCAAAACCAAGAGAAAACCGGGTCCTCATTGGATACAGCACCGGTTCCGTCACGTTATGGATGAAACGGACAATGGGATTGTACGGGTCAGGACTCACCCAAGATAGGACAGCTCGGGCAATGATAATCCACATGTAAAAAACCAACGCGTAATCCAGGACCGTAGCAACAGCATTGAGAAAATAGCCGATGACGAACATGGCGCTCCCCAAAAAAGATACACCTGGCAGTTTGCGGTGCCTATATTCGATTTACAAGTATCTGACTTTTTTTTAATTATTTAAAATAGCCCATCAAAAGTCAAGAGCTTTGATTTAAAGCCGTTGACACCAACAGGCCGAGGGCGTTAAGTCAGATCATTGAGTTTCGGTCGTTGACGTGTATTTTGCACAATTCATGCCACAGTTTTTGCTTTTCCCGGCCTCCGTGGGGTAGACTTGCCCAGCGCCGTGTGCGTTGTCACGTTAGGAAAAATTGAGGAGAAGGTTATGAAACGGCTAAGCAAGAAAGTAGGCTTTATTGGTGCAGGAAATATGGGAGAGGCAATGATTAATGGTCTCCTCAAATCGGCCTTGTGTGAGCCGGGCCAGGTCTGGGCCAGCGACGTACGAGTGGCTCGGTTGCGCCAACTCAAGGACACTTATGAGATTCATACGACTGAAGACAACATAGAAGTTTTTCAGCAGGTCGATGTTGTCGTTTTAGCAGTCAAGCCTCAGCACATGGACGAAGTCTTGGACCACCTCTCCAGGACGTTCCCCCGAAGTATCAGGGGGGTCAAGCTTATCATTTCCATTGCGGCAGGTTTTCCCATTGCAAGGATTGAGAGACACCTTTACCAAGATCTGGATGAAAGCTCCAAGGGACTTCTTCCTATCGTTCGTGTCATGCCCAATACGCCCGCGTTGGTCTTGGCTGGCATCGCCGGCATGAGCGGCAATGCCTATGCTGGAGAACGAGACCTTGATGTGGCCCGAACCATATTGGCGGCCATCGGAAGGGTCATGGAATTTGAGGAAAAGGATTTGGATGCAGTCACTGCCCTCAGTGGCTCAGGGCCGGCCTATGTTTTCTACGTTATAGAGGCCTTGGTGGAGGCCGGGGCCGGTCTTGGGTTAAGACCGTCCCACGCCCTCCAGTTAACCCTTGAGACCATCAAAGGGTCGGTCAAATTGTTGGAGGAAACAGGTGAGGCCCCGGCATCTCTTCGGAAAAAGGTCACGTCCAAGGGGGGGACCACGGAGGCGGCGCTCAATGTGCTGGACCATCAAGGGGTGAAGGGGGAGCTCATGGATGCCGTCCGAGCAGCCGGTCAGCGATCCAAGGCGCTGAGCAGATTGGATTAGAAATTAGAAGTGGAAATAGGGCACAGGGGCGACGATGAAATACGACGACGGACATGAAGACATGCTTGGGGAGAAGCTTGACTCTCAAGTCCACTTTTTCTGAAAATCAAAGAAAATGGAAGAAAGTAAAAGACCTAGTTGAAGGAAGAACCTGTCCATAACCAGTTAATAAGGTTCAAATTTCTTTGAAATACTTGAAAAAATTCGGCGGTCAAAGAATTACCTGTGTGGAAAGGTTTGTGGCACAGTGATGTTTTATGTCAATTGATATTAAAGGGTTACAAATTGTTGATAACTTATTCACAAGAACATCATAATCCCCCCTTATGACTTTTGACAGAAGCCAGTAGAGGGTTTATCAAGATAGTCTAATCTGAGATAGGCTGTTTCTACTGTCGTTTGTCCCCCACTTAGGGTTTACCCCCATGGAGAAGAGCCTCAAACTGTGCCCATGTAGGCCCTAGCGGAATCTTTTCTGTTCTGTTGGGGCGTCAGGGAGCTGCGTTTGTGAAGCCGCATCACTTGTAGTGACGGGCAGGAACCCTAAGCCCAGCAGGTGATCATGTC
>Ga0180433_10006425_pt1 | contig 15405 bp, 9 predicted proteins | sample SS_ome_8_FD_132980 | JGI IMG/M metagenome (GOLD analysis project Ga0180433, IMG submission 132980) | Hypersaline lake sediment archaeal communities from the Salton Sea, California, USA - SS_1_D_1 metaG | ecosystem: Environmental > Aquatic > Non-marine Saline and Alkaline > Hypersaline > Sediment... | reverse complement strand
TCCGCCGGGCCGCCGACGCCGACGGCGCCGAAACGTTCCACGCCCGGGAGGCGATCCTCGACGGTTACAAGAAGATCAGCCCCGACAACACCTACCTATACGCAGTCCCCGAACGCCAAGGCCGAATCCATGGATACGTCATCGGCCCCCTGCCGAACGAGTGCCTGGCAGCCCTTCGCAAGTACGAGGGCAGAAATTACTCCCGCCGACGGCTGCGAGTGCTGACCTCCCAGGGCCCGGTTCGCGCGGTGGCGTTCGTCGGCAACCTAGAAAAGCTGAAGCATTCGTTCGGATACGCCTTCCGCGACCCATTGAAACAGGAGATTCTCCTCCAGGAGAAGATCGAAAAGGCATTGTTAGAGACGGAGCGGGAACAGTTGCATTCGGAGGACAATCCCGGCCGTCGAGCCATCGCCGAATTGCACGCGGCGACGATCCGCGATTTGAAGCGCCACCACTTCGAAGCCGGCGGCATCAGCGATTATGCGATTCGCCACAGTCTCAAGGAAAAGCCCCTGCGAGACTTCTCGCGGATCGTCGACGATCCCGAGGCCAGGGCACTGGCGCCAAACTACCTAGCGATGGCGGTTCGCCAGGTGATCTTCAACCAGTTCGAGGAGAAGATCCATCGTGACTTCCGCTACGAGCTTGATCGCATGCAGCCCAGCAACCGGTACCATGAACGGGCGATCAGTTCCCTCACGGCATTGCGCGTCCTGAACGCCAGGTCAAAGCTTCTGGAAGTGGTGGTGACCGACTGCCTGGCTGGGCTCAGCTTCGCGGACGATCACTTGGTGGATTACGTACGCTCAGCCATAAGGGCAGCCGACGCGATCTACGACCCGCACGCGGTGCGACGGGAAATGCAGCTGCTCCGTACGCACATGACGGGCGGGTACATTCCCCTCGGCGTGGAGCTGGAATTCTCCGATATCGGGCACGAGGTGATCCGCGACCCACAAGGCAAACAGACCCAGGGCCGGCGATACGATGGGTTCATCTTCTTTGCCGACTTCGCGTTGGACGTACTGACGTGGAAGCTTGGCGGCCACATAGACGATCACCACGAGAAGGCGTCGCTGCGTCCGCGACGGGGGTTTTTTGAGACCGCCCTGGGCAGCCTGTCCATCGAGGCAAGCCTGTCAAAGCCCATCACGGATGACCCGTGGATGCTCAACCAGTTCATCCATCAGACCAGGCAGTTCTTCCACATCGAACCACATTCGATTCACATTTCCCTGCAATTGCGTCGCCAGCACCGCCCTGTCAAGGACCGCCCCTTGTCCCTGGGCGTCATGAAATGCCTTTTCGCGATTGCCGGGCATCCTGTGCGTGAGGAAGACGGCCAGACCCGTATCCGCCGATTGACCTCGGATGAGATCGTTACGAGGGACACGTCCTCGCAGATGATGTTCTCGGAGATCTCCAAGCGGCGTAGCAGCGATAGCGACTCCGACATCTCCGGCGTGGCGATCGACCGCGGGCGTACGCACGGGCGATACGTGCAGCAGTTCAAGTTTCTTCGCCTGACGAAGGACCTCTACTACGAGCCGATCATCATGGCGCTAAAGGGCCTGCAATTGTCGATGCGCCCGGGCAGTTTCTTGACTCCTGCACAGTCCGAGTCCAGCCCCAAACATCGCAGGCTGTTCGAGAAGCTCCTGGCTTGGGGCGCAGAGCCCGAGCCACTGTCGAGTAAGGAAATCGAAACGTTCCTTCGTCACGTCCGTGACGGACTGATAACCGAGCGCCGAGGCAAACCCGCACACACAAAGGTCTACATTGCCTGGGCTCTGAGCGAACTGCGGGAGATGCTGGGAAGATTCAACCAGATGTGCACCGCCGAATCACACATCGCTATCGGTGGATGATCTCCCCCCGCAGAATCAAGGCGCGTCGACTACTTCTGCTGCCTGGGACGCTTGCCGGTGAGGATGAACTTAGCCAGTGCTTGGTAGAGCTGCCGGTCGGGGCAGTGGGGCGCCAGCGATTCCAGCCGCTTGGCAGCGGATCGAGCGCCTTGTGAGTCGTTGATGCAATAGTGCAGGTAGGTGCTGATGAAAGCCAGCAGCGCTTCGTCTTTGTGACTCCCGCCACTTTGCCCAGCTCCGGCTGAGGCGGCCAAACGCTCCGTCACTCTTGACAGTTGCGGCTGGAATCGATTCGTGTAGCCGAGCTCCCCCAGCATGGCCGGGACGTCCACGTGCGTCTCCATCAACGGCGGGAATATCCGCATGGCCCTGGTCATGTGCATGCCTGCCGAAAGTGGCTCGCCAGCACAGAACAAGGACAGCCCCAGCCCGATCTGCGCTAGGGGGTTTTCCGGATTGATGATAATCGCCAGGCGATATTCATCCCCGGCGGCGTAGTATTTCCCGTCCAGCAGCGACTTCTGGGCCCGCGTCATCTGGATGTTGAACAGGTCCTTGCTCTTGCCTGCCAAGCAATACAGAACGACGGGCTTCCTGGGTAATTGAGCCGCAGTCGGCTCGGTGCCGATCTTAGCCCATTCGTCTTGCGCTTCTGCTTCTTCGTCTTCCGGGGCTCTCTCGGCGGAGCCCTCCGGCAATTCGACCGGTTTGGCGATCTCGGCAATCTTCTCGAACGGACCGGGCGAGGCCTGTTTGCCTGGCCGGCTGGGCTGTTCACGCGTCAGATCCCTCAGCAGGTCCAGGTAGACATCCTGCCCCCTGGCCGGCAAGACACGACCGGTCGGGGTGGCTGGCCGAATCTCTTGGGGTTTGTCCGGCACGCCATCTTCCTGCGTTGCATCGTCGACGGGCTTGGCGCGCTCCTTTGTTCCGCTTGCCTCCGCATCGATGCGATTCTCAACTCGCGCGTCAATTGGCGCCACCAGCCCGGACTCCTTCTGGGCCAGTTCGTAGAGTTCCTCTGCCAGCTCCTGCTGCTTCTGGGAATGGGCGATCCCGAAGACCGAATCGGCCGGGCGTGGGATCATCACTCCAGTTGGCCGGGCTGTTCCGATGCCTGGCCTCGCGGTGCGAGGAGGGCTCGGGGCCGTTCTCCGCGGGTCCAGAGCCCCAACCTGTGACACCTGCGACGAAAGCGCCCCACCGGCTGGGACTGTCCCGATCGGGCCATATTCCTTGCGCGCCTGCTCGGCCAGATCCCGCGTCCGAACAGGGGAAATGGCGCTGACCAGCGGCACATCTGAGCCCGGCACCGTCTGCCCCGAGATGATCCGTCGCAGGTGAAAGGCTGTGTCGGACCTGTCGTGATAGGGAACCGTGATATAGGTCGGACCCGACAGTACTTCTTGCAGGCTCACCGACTGACGTCTGAAGACTTTCTGCCCCGCTGATGGAACGTTCATGTAGAGCTCGTTAGGCGCGTAATAGCCCACCGGCCCCTGGAATGAGCCCAGACCGGAAACCTGCCCGGTAATGTAGAGCTGACTAGCCGTCGTCGGCCGGCTGACGACAGGGGCATTCGTGCCGCCGCTGCCGACCTCGTAGTTGGCATCCAGCGCGTGACCTCCCCGCACCCGTGTCACCTGGGCGCCAACGGGCCCCGCTGCAAGGCAAGCACCTAGAACGGCACAGATTCCTGTTTCCAATGCCCTGTTCACCAAGCCACCTCGCCTATCTCGGCACCAAGACGAGCCTAGGTCTGATTCTGTCCGCCAGCCTCGTCGTCCGCCGCCACGTGAAGGTGGCGGCAGCGCCCGTAGAGTCGTGAGCTTACCATGGCGTCGCGCCATTTCAACCTCTCGGGTGTCCCGCTATGTCGGGGCCTGCGCCTGGCACGACGCACCCTGGCAGCTATCCTGTTCCTTCGTCTAGCACTAGCCACTTCAATTCCCTCCCGCACGCCTACCCGTGAGCTTCCTGGCTCAGCTTAACGCGTTCCCGCGCCACACGCCTATTGGTCGGCGTTTTTCGCTCCCTCCCTTACTTCATTATACGCCCGCGGGGGCCGTTGGATCACTCACATTGGCGCCACCTGCACCGCCGATCAGGTCAGGCCCGGTCCAGCCCAACGGTCCTAAGACCCAAATGACGACATGACGAGGAACTCGACAAACGAAAAAAGGGGCTTCGGCCACCACAGCGCATATGATTGATGTAATTCCCCGTATGGCATTTGCCGATGAAACCTAGGTATAGCCCTGTGTTGTGGCGTACATGAGGGTCGGGTGCGGAATCCCTGCCCTCGATGCGCCGGCTTGGAGAAACAGCAAGACCACATGCGGCCCCTACGAACATTCACGATTGAGCCCTCCCTGCCCGAGGAGCTGTCCGCTTTGGCGCAATTGGCGCGAAACCTCTGGTGGGCTTGGCACGGCGAAGCCCAAGATCTCTTCCGCAGGCTCGACTCAGCGGCATGGGAAGAATGCTATCACAATCCCGTAGCCATGCTCGGAAGGATCGACCAACAGCGTCTGGCCGAAGTGGCCAAGGACGACGGCTTCCTCGCACACCTTGACAGGGTCCAGCGGCTGCTGCAGGAGTACACGTCCAGCCCGGGCTGGTGGGCCAGGACCTACGGCAAGAGCGCCCAACCGCTGGTCGCGTATTTCTGCGCCGAATTCGGCCTGAGCGAGTGCTTGCCAATCTACTCGGGCGGCCTGGGTGTGCTGGCGGGTGACCACCTCAAGAGCGCCTCTGAACTGGACGTCCCGCTGGTAGGCGTCGGATTGATGTACCAACAAGGATACTTCCGCCAGCGACTCAACGCCGACGGATGGCAGTTGGAGATGTTCCCCCGCAACGATTTCCACAACATGCCCGTCACAGCGGTCAAGGACGCCGACGGCACGCCGGTTACCATCGACGTGGAAGTGCCCGGGCGTACCGTGAAAATCCAGGCGTGGAAGGTCCAGGTCGGACGGATGTGTCTGTACCTGCTGGACACGAACCTGCCGGAAAATTCCCCTGAAGACCGACACATCACCGCCCAGCTTTACGGCGGAGACCAGGAAATGCGGATTCGCCAGGAGCTCGTCCTGGGCATCGGGGGCGTGCGAATGCTCAATGCACTGGGCGTCCACCCCAAGGCCTACCACATGAACGAGGGGCACTCAGCCTTTCTGGGGCTTGAGCGGATCCGGATGCTCATGGCCGAGTGCGGCGTGTCGTTTTCCGAGGCACGGGAGGTGGTCTTGGCATCCACCATCTTCACCACCCACACACCCGTTCCTGCAGGCAACGACGCATTCGAAGCTTGGCTCATAGACAAGTATTTCTCCGAATACTGGCCGCAACTGGGCCTGTCGCGCAAGGAATTCTTCGCCATGGGCCGTCAGGAACCGACCAACGAGGAAGAGCCACTGAACCTGACGGTCTTGGCACTGAGGCTCAGCGCCTTTCGCAATGGCGTCAGTGAATTGCACGCCAACGTCAGTCAAAAGCTCTGGGCCAACGTCTGGCCGAACGTGCCGGCCGACGAGGTGCCCATCAAGCACATCACCAACGGCATCCACACGCGAAGCTGGCTCAGCCATGACATGGCTGAGCTCTACGACCGATACCTCAGTCCGAACTGGCACGAAAATCCCACCAACCAGAAAAGCTGGCAGGCGATGGACCAGATTCCGGACCCCGAGTTGTGGCGCACCCACGAGCGCCGTCGCGAGCGCCTGGTGGCCTTCGCGAGGCGGCACGTCCGCCAGCAGCGCCAGAAACGCGGCGCTAGCTCATCCGAGCTCGCTGCAGCTGATGAGATTCTCGACCCGCAGGCATTGACGATCGGCTTCGCCAGACGGTTCGCCACGTACAAGCGGGCCAACCTCCTGTTGAGCGACCCAAAACGCTTGGAGAAGCTGCTCAACGCGCCAGGGCAACCCGTGCAGATAATCTTCTCCGGAAAGGCTCACCCGCGCGACAATCCGGGCAAAGACCTGATCCGGCAGATCGTGCATATCACCAGGCAAGAGCCGTTCCGGCGGTCTATGGTCTTCCTGGAAGACTACGACATGAACGTCGCACGCTACCTCGTCCAGGGAGTTGACGTGTGGCTCAACACACCCCTGCGCCCCATGGAGGCCTCGGGAACCAGCGGCATGAAGGTCGCCGCAAACGGCGGATTGAACGTATCCATTTTGGACGGCTGGTGGGCTGAGGGATACGACCCCGAGGTCGGCTGGGCAATCGGATCGGGCGAAAGCTATGACGATCTGGAGTACCAGAACATTGTCGAGTCGCAGGCGTTGTACGACCTGCTGGAGAAGGAAGTGGTCCCGTTGTTCTACGATCGCGGGCCGGATCATCTGCCGCGGGCCTGGATTGCCAAGATGAAGACGGCCATGGGCCGCCTCGGGCCGCACTTCAATACCAACCGGATGGTTCGCGAGTACGCCGAGATGTTCTACGAGCCAGCCGTGCGGCGGTGTGACGAGCTGCTGGCCGACGATCTCGCACGAGCCAAGCAGTTAAGCGCCTGGCGGCAGAAGCTCTCCGAACATTTCGGCAAGGTTCGGATCGAGAGCGTCAACGACAACATGAACGGCCAGGGGGCGCACGTCGGCCAGCAGATCCGCGTCGAAGCGGTCGTGGAGGTCGGCGGCCTGAGCGCCGAAGACATCATGGTGGAGCTCTACTACGGTACGCTGGACGAAGACGGGCAACTGACGGCTGGTGACGCGATCCGCATGGCCCAGGCGGACCGGGAAAGCAACGGCCGAATCCGCTACTCCGTTGAGATGCCCTGCGGCCACAGCGGCATGACCGGATACACAGTGCGGGTAATGCCCTGCCACGGCGACTTGGAAGACACCCGAAACATGGGCATGGTGCGGTGGGCGTGATCGCCGGAACCACAACCCCTGTGTGCGGGTAAAATGCGGTTGACTTGGGGGGGCTGTTGGGTATGCTGACGAGTGTTGACAGTCAGATTCGACCGGTGCACGAATGTTGCTGAAGACCACGACCACGACGATTACACGGTGATGGGCCGATCAGGACCATCCCGATCCGACTGCGCCGCAGGTCTTCGAACCTTCGTGTGCCGGTTTTGTTTTGCATCCGAGCCCACCAGCGAGTTCAGAGAATGAAGATTACGGTCAAGCTCCCGGACGGCAACAGTCTGGACTTCAAAGAACCCGCCTCTTGCGCTCAGGTGGCTGAGGAGATCTCCCCCCGGCTCGCCTCGGCTGCCGTCGCAGCCGAGTTGGACGGCATCCTCACGGACCTTTCCGCCGAGGTGCCTGAAGGTACGCACGAAATCCGCCTGTTGACCGAGCGCGACGAAGCCGCCTTGGCCGTGCTGCGTCACACGGCTGCACACATCCTGGCCCAGGCGGTGGTCCGCCTGTACGGCCCGAAGGTGCAGTACACCATCGGTCCGGCGCTGACCGACGATTTCCAGTACGGGTTCTACTACGACTTCGACCTGCCCAGGCCCCTCGGCCAAGAAGACCTGGCCAACATCGAAGAGGAAATGGCCAGGATCGTCGCCGACAAAACCCCCATCGAACGAATCGAACTTCCGCTGGGCCAAGCCCGGGAAAAGATGGTCGAGCTAGGTCAGGACTATAAAATCGAAATGATCGACGACCTTGCCCGCCAGGAGCAGGTCTCGACGATCAGCCTGTATAGCCAGGGGGACTTCGTGGACATGTGCCGCGGGCCGCACCTAACGGATACGGGCAGGCTGAAGGCATTCAAGCTCATCACAACGGCTGGGGCCTACTGGCGAGGCGATGAGAACAACAAGATGCTAACCCGCATCTATGGCACAGCCTTCTTCAACAAGAAGGACCTTGCCCAGCAGCTCGAACGCATCGACGATGCCCGCAAGCGCGACCACCGCGTGCTCGGCAAGCAGTTGGGCCTGTTCGCGTTCAGCGACGAGGTCGGGCCGGGCCTGCCGCTCTGGCTGCCCAAGGGTGCGATCGTTCGCATGGAACTGGAGGGCTGGCTGCGCGGTGAGCTGCTCAAGCGAGGCTATCAGCCCGTCGTCACTCCGCACGTCGGCAAGCTGAGCCTCTGGCGGACCAGCGGGCACTATCCCTACTACGAGCACGGGCTCTTCCCCACCATGCACACGGGCGAGGGCGAATACGAAGGATACCTGCTCAAGCCGATGAACTGCCCGTTCCACATCCAGATCTACAAGTCCACCCAGCGCAGCTACCGGGAGTTGCCGCTTCGGCTGTCGGAATTTGGCACCGTTTACCGTTTCGAGCAGTCCGGCGAGTTGAGTGGGCTGACGCGTGTGCGGGGCTTCACCCAGGATGACGCTCACATCTTCTGCACGCACGAGCAACTGGAGGCAGAGATCGAATCCTGCGTGGACCTGACCAAGCTGGCACTGAGCACGCTGGGGTTGGACGACTACCGCGTCCGGCTGGGCCTGCGCGATCCCGACGACGAGAAGTACACCGGATCGGGCGAAAACTGGGACCTTGCCGAGGAGAACATCCGTAACGTCGTCAGCCGGCTTGGCATGGACCACACTGCCGAGCTTGGGGAGGCGGCGTTCTACGGGCCGAAAATCGACTTCGTCGTCAAAGACTGCCTCGGACGCGAGTGGCAGCTTGGCACCATCCAGGTGGACTACAATCTGCCCGAGCGCTTCGGTCTGGAATACATAGGCCGCGACAACAGCCCGCATCGTCCAGTGATGATCCACCGCGCGCCGCTCGGCTCACCCGAACGGTTCGTCGGCATACTGATCGAACACTTTGCCGGGGCGTTTCCGCTGTGGCTGTCGCCCGTGCAGGTTGCCGTGCTGCCGGTGAGTGAGAAGTTCAACGAATACGCGGCAAAAGTCGCAGCCCAGCTGCGGGCGGCAGGAATCCGCGCGGAGCTGGACGAGACAGACGAAAAGATCGGCGCCAAGATCCGCCGGGCCACGATGGAGAAGGTGCCCTACATGGCCGTGGTCGGCCGGCGTGAGGCTGACGCCGGAGCCCTGGCCCTGCGACATCGCAGCGCGGGAGATCAAGGGCAGGTGTCCATCGAGGCCGCCTTGGCAGGCCTGCGGCAGGAAATTGACACCAAAGGTGCGCAACCGATGGTAAAGGACGCCCCGAGCGGGCAATAATATAGCGTAAGGGAACCCCGCACGCGCCGGTCCACGGGGCCCGGCGTTCGGGGTCGGAGCATAAGGAGACGGAACCATCGCAAAGAATCTTCGCTGCAACGAACGAGTCCGAATCTCGCCAATCCGCCTGATCGACGAGAACAACGAACAGCTCGGGATCGTCGAAACAAAGGACGCGCTGGATCGCGCCAGGGCGGCTGGGCTGGACCTAGTGGAAGTCGCGCCCAACTCCAGGCCGCCGGTCTGCCGGATCATGGACTACGGCAAGTGGAAGTATGCCCAGCGCAAGAAGGAACAGAAGTCCAAGGCCCACCGCCACGACACGGAACTCAAAGAAATCCGGATCCGGACGCCCAAGATTGGCGAGCATGACCTTGGCATAAAGATCAAACGCGCCAGAGGCTTCCTCGAACGGGGCGACCGGGTTCAGTTCACGCTGCGGTTCCGCGGTCGAGAGTTGGCTCACATCGACGAGGGACAGAAAGTCTTTGGGAACATCCAGGAATCTCTCGCCGATATCAGCAAGGTGGACCAGAACTACCGCCGTGAAGGGCGACGGATCACTATGACGCTCGCGCCGGCGGCAAAGAAGCCCGAAACCAAGGCCGGCAAGGCCCAAGAACAGGCCAGCCGTCCCGCCTGAGGGACTCCAGCCTCACAATCCGGGCTTCAACGCCAACCGGATGAGCTGTCCCTGTCGTGTCGGCATACGCTGACCCGCGCCAGTGGAGATCTGCAGCCGGGAGCCTTGGGCGTTTGTGCCGGGCCGGATCGGATCGTTTTGTGTTAACCCCCGCCTGAACCGCCTCAGGGCCGCTTCCTTCCTCTACCACCCCCTGCCGAGCGATCCTGCCGCCGAAGCCACTTTGCGCTTTACTGCCAACTTACCAGTACATATATATGGGAACGTCACCGACGTTGATTACAAACCGCATTTCGCCAGACCGGAGCAAAGATGGCTGATACCATTGAGTCCTTCGTAGCCAAGCTTCAGGCCGAGGGTGTTCAAGCTGGCCAGGATAAGGCCAAGCAGCTTGAGGATCAGGCCCGCGAGCGGGCTGAGAAGATCGACCAGCAGGCCCAGCAGAAGGCTGACAAGATCATTTCCGAGGCCAATGACGAGGCAAAGAACATTCTCCAGCGAGCCCGGACGGAGCTTGAACTGGCTGCGCGCGACGCGGTGCTGAGGCTCCGAGCGAAGCTCACGGACGCCCTTGACGCCGTTTTGACTCGAAAGGTCTCCCAGCAGATACAGGACCCGCAGTTCCTGGGGCAACTGCTGCACGATCTTGTCGTCCAGTACGCCCAGGCGGACAGCGCTCACAAGGGGCGGATCGAAATCAACGTCTCTTCGGAGACTCGTCAGGAACTTGCCGATTGGGCCTTGGCGGAGATGAGTGCGACCAAGGCCGACGGCGGCATGGTGGTGGACTTGAAGGGCAACCTAGCGCGGGCCGGATTTGAATACTCTCTGGGCGGCGCTACCGTCGAAGTCACGGTCGAGTCGGTCGTGGAGCTCCTGTCCGGGATGGTGGCCGACGCACTTGGCCAGACCCTCCGCAAGGCAGTCGCTCAAGGCGCCGGCGACCAGGAAATGAAAGGTACCTAGGGCCTTATGTCGGGCGGCAACTACTACCTGACGACGGCCCTGCCCACGCTGGGAGAGCTCGGTAGCGACGCCCCGCTTTCCCTGTCGGCACTATTCGAGCTCGTTGCGGTCGCGCCCAGGCCAGCAGCGCTGGTGGAGGCAGTCCTGCTCGGCGACGACCTGGCCCAGCGTCAGGCGGTAATGTCCGGCGAGATCGACCAAGCCGAGCCGATCGTGCTGAGTGTCGCTCAGGTCCGGGACGAAGAGCCCCTGCCCGAAGCGCTAGCCGTCAGCGAAACCGATTCCGCCACTGCAAGGCTGCCCGCTGATGCCGTTTGGTCAGCCTACTTTCACTACGTCGTAGCCGTCGCGCGGCAATTCGACAGCGAGTTCCTGGCAGCGTGGGTGGGCTACGAGGTCGCCCTTCGTAATGCCTTGGCGACTGCACGGGCGAAGCGACTGCACCTCAACGCCTCCGATTATCTCGTCGCTGAGGCGCTAGGGAGCACGGACGAAAGGCTGGACGCACTCGTCAACGAGTGGGCCTCGGCCCGCGATCCCCTCGAAGCCCTGCGTGTGCTGGACCGGGCCCGATGGGATTGGCTCGTCCGACATGACAAGTGGTTCACCTTCGGCAATGATGAACTGGCAGCTTACGCCGCCAAACTGGTGTTGCTGCACCGCTGGGGCCGTCTTACCAAAGCCGATGCCCAAATGGCCGACGAAGCCGAGACGACATCGCAATAGCTGGAAGTGCCTTCATGACCTGCTTCGCCGGCAAGAGCGAGGCGCCGGGTCTAACCGGCGGAGTTGCGAAGCCGCTTCCAAAGAGGAAACACCGCCGTGAACGGAAAGATCGTATCCATCGACGGAAACATGGTAATCGCCGAGCCTGAAGGCGACGTGGTGCAGAACTCGGTGGGCTACTGCCACCGCGCCGATGGGGCACGCCTGCTCAGCGAGGTGATCCGCGTCCGCGGGCGTGTGGCGGACCTCCAGGTGTTCGAAGAAACCGAAGGCCTCAAGGTAGGCAACACCGTCGAGTTCCACGACGAGATGCTGTCGGTAGTCCTCGGCCCGGGCCTGCTGGGGCAAATCTACGACGGTCTCCAGAACCCCCTGCCGCAGCTGGCGAAGGAGGAGGGCTTCTTCCTCAAGCCGGGCCTGTACCTCGACGGCCTGGACGTGCAGAAGAGTTGGGAGTTCTCGCCCGCCGTCGAGCCGGGCCAGAGCGTCCGCGCCGGCGACAAACTCGGCACCGTGAACGAGGGCATCTTCGATCACAAGATCATGGTTCCGTTCAACCTGGCAGGCGAACTGAGCGTCAAGAGCATCACCGAGCCCGGCAGCTACCCCGTAACGCACGAGATCGCGGTACTCAGCGACTCCTCCGGTCAGGACTGCCCCGTCACGATGCAGCAGCGTTGGCCGGTCAAGATTCCACTGAACGTCTCGCGGCGCCGGCTGATGCCGACCGAGCCGCTGGTCACCCGCGTCCGCATCATCGACTCGCTGTTTCCGATCGTCCGCGGCGGAACGTACTGCATCCCCGGCCCCTTCGGTGCCGGTAAGACCGTCCTTCAGCAGATCACCTCGCGCCACGCCGAGGTTGACATCGTGATCATCGCCGCCTGTGGCGAGCGAGCCGGCGAAGTCGTCGAAACGATCCGCGAGTTCCCCGAACTCATCGACCCTCGGACCGGCCGAAGTCTTATGGAGCGGACAATCATCATCGCCAACACCTCCGCCATGCCCGTCGCTGCTCGCGAGGCCTCCGTCTACACGGCTGCAACACTGGGCGAGTATTATCGCCAGATGGGCCTCAACGTCCTGCTGCTGGCCGATTCGACGAGCCGGTGGGCCCAGGCGATGCGAGAGCTTTCGGGCCGGTTGGAGGAAATTCCCGGCGAAGAGGCGTTCCCCGCCTACCTGGAAAGTCGCATTGCAGGCTTCTACGAACGGGCCGGCGTAATCGAGCTCAACGACGGCGAGCTCGGCACGCTGACCATCGGCGGAACGGTCAGCCCCGCCGGCGGCAATTTCGAAGAGCCCGTCACCCAGAGCACGCTGAAGGTGGTCGGCGCCTTCCACGGGCTTTCCCGGGCCCGCAGCGACGCCCGGCGATATCCGTCCATCGATCCGCTGGAATCGTGGAGCCGCTACACCGGCATAATCGAGCCGGAGAAGGTCGAACGCATCCGCCAGCTCCTCCGCCAGGGCAGCGAGGTCAAACAGATGATGACCGTCGTCGGCGAGGAAGGTACGCCGATCAAGGACTTCACCGTGATGCTGAAGTCGGAATTCTTCGACAACTGCTTCCTCCAGCAGAACGCGTTCGACGAAGTGGACGCCGCGACGCCGGCCGACCGGCAAAAGCTCGTCTTCGAGAAAATACTGGCAGTCGAGGAGTTGGACTTCGAGTTCGCAGACAAGGACGTCGCCCGGCAGACGATGGTGAACATCTCGGACCTGTTCCGTAACTGGAATTACGCGCCAGCCGACAGCGACGAATTTAACGACATTGCCTCGCAAATCGACGATTTCATAGCTGCCAAAGGCGCAACAGCCGGGCAGATGTCGAATGTTGAATGATTAACAATGACAGATGTTGAATGCGCAATGCCGAAAGACGCGCATGACAGGGCCTAGCCAATCATGAGAAAGTACTTCGACGAGATTACGCGTATCGCCGGTAACGTGGTTACCGTCACAGCCGAGGGCGTAGGCTACGAAGAGCTGGCGATCATAACCACCAGCCGTGGCCCGTCCCTGGCACAGGTGATTCGGCTGGAAGGCGACCAGGTCTCTTTGCAGGTCTTCGCGGGCACGCAGGGCATCTCCACCGGCGACCGCGTGCGCTTCCTGGGCCGGCCTATGGAAGTGCCTTTCAGCGACGACCTGCTTGGTCGCGTCTTCGATGGCTCTGCCAAGCCTCGCGACGGACGGGCCGAGGTGCAGGCCCCGCTGGTTGCCATCGGCACTCCGCCAGTCAACCCCGTCATGCGTTGCCGCCCGGATCATATGATCCGCACCGGCATTCCAATGATCGACGTTTTCAACTCGCTCGTCGAATCGCAGAAGCTGCCCATCTTCTCCGTCGCCGGCGAGCCCTATAACGAACTGCTGGCACGCGTTGGGCTCCAAGCGGAGGCGGACGTGATCGTCTTCGGCGGCCTGGGGCTGCGCCACGACGACTACCTTAAGTTCCGCCGGACCTTCGAGGAAGGCGGCGTGCTTGGCCGAACCATCATGTTCATCAACACAGCCTCGGACCCGGTCGTCGAGTGCCTGCTCGTGCCCGACCTTTGCCTGGCCGTCGCCGAGCAGTACGCCCTCAAGGGCAAGCGTGTCCTGGTGCTGCTGACCGACATGACAGCCTTCGCCGACGCCCTCAAGGAAATCGCCATCTCAATGGAGAAGATCCCCTCCAACCGGGGCTACCCCGGCGACCTTTACACGCAGATGGCCCGCCGCTACGAAAAGGCGGTGGACCTGGACGGCGCCGGCTCGCTGACCACCCTGGCGTGCGTAACAATGCCCGGCGACGACGTGACCCACCCCGTGCCCGACAACACCGGCTACATTACCGAAGGGCAATTCTACCTGCGTGGCGGATGGATCGAACCGTTCGGGTCGCTATCGCGCTTGAAGCAACAGGTCAACGGCAAAACGCGCGACGACCACCGCGCAATCATGAATGCGTGCATCCAGCTCTACGCCCAGTGCCGCGAAAGCCGTGAAAAACGCGACATGGGCTTCGAGATGTCCGCCTGGGACGACAAGCTGCTCAAGTATGGGCAGATGTTCGAATCGCGAATCATGGACCTGCGGACGAACATTGCCCTCGAGGGAGCACTGGATACGTGTTGGGAAATACTGGCCGAATCGTTCCGGCCGGCTGAGACGGGCATACGCCGCAGCATTATCGAAAAGCACTGGCCCGAGAAACTCACCGACAAAGACGAAACGTGACGGTTGCGGATTGCGAATTGCAGGCTGAAAAATGGCGAAACTGAAACTGACTCGGCCGGAGTTGAAACGCCAGCGCGACATGCTGGAGCGCTTCGAGCGGTATCTGCCGATGCTGAAGCTCAAGCAGCAGCAGTTGCAGCTGACAATCCGCGAGGTCGACGCCAAGCGTCGCGAGGCCCGTGCCGCGGCCGACGAGGCCAACGGGCGATTTCGGCCGTACCGGTCGGTGCTGGCCGATCGGGCCGGGCTTGACGTGCGCACGGCCGCCAAGCCCCAGGACGTCCGCACTTCCTGTCATAACATCGCCGGCGTGGAGATACCCATCCTCGAAGAGATCATCTTCGCAGACCTTCGCTACAGTCTCTTCGCGACGCCCACATGGGTAGACAAGGCCCTGGCGGATCTTCGCGACGCAAACCGCTGCCTGGCCGAGTTGGACGTTCTGACCCGGCAGCATGATCTGCTCAGCCGGGAGCTGGTCAAGATAATTCAGCGGGTCAACCTTTTCGAAAAGGTCAAGATTCCCGACGCCCGCGAGGCAATACGCCGCATTCGCATCCACCTTGGCGACGAGATGACAGCCGCCGTGGGCAGGGCGAAAATCGCCAAGGTCAAGTTGGCAACCAGGATTGTCGGCCCGGACGAGCCGCCCCAAACGTTCGCGGCACCGGCTGGGGGGGCAGGTACCTGACATGATCGTTGAGATGCACAAGGTGTATGTGGTTACACGCCGTCGCAACGGCGACGATCTTCTGGCTGCGCTGGGAGAGTTGGGCGTTGTGCACCTCAAGCCCGTCGACCCGGCCCGCAGCTCAGCCGCCGAAGACATCGCCGCACTG
>Ga0180433_10006423_pt1 | contig 15409 bp, 9 predicted proteins | sample SS_ome_8_FD_132980 | JGI IMG/M metagenome (GOLD analysis project Ga0180433, IMG submission 132980) | Hypersaline lake sediment archaeal communities from the Salton Sea, California, USA - SS_1_D_1 metaG | ecosystem: Environmental > Aquatic > Non-marine Saline and Alkaline > Hypersaline > Sediment... | reverse complement strand
GCTAACTTTGTCATTTAATCTTTACTGTATGTAGAAATGCGGTGGGGCTAAAAAACAACTAACGTAATATCTTAATTCACACCCTGTTTGGATAGCCACGCGCGCCAACTTTTAATTGTCTACATTAAAGCCGGTTGAACTATTTCAAGGTAACCCTATCTATCTGTGGAGCTCGAAAAGCCATACAACAAATTGACACTGACAATTATGCCCATTATATTAATAAAAGGAATAATGCAAAAATTTCAGGAGCCGGTAATGATTAAAAAAATCGTCTCGGGAGGGCAAACCGGGGCGGACCAAGCCGCACTGGATGTTGCCATAAAATTTGCTATTCCCCACGGAGGTTGGATCTCTAAGGGGCGTAAGACCGAGAATGGGCCACTCCCCGATCAATATAGACTCAAGGAAATGCCTGCGGTTAGCTATTACAAACGAACTGAACAAAATGTCCTTGACTCTGATGCAACGTTAATTATCTCACACGGAAAATTGACTGGTGGTTCCTATTACACTCGAAGAATGGCAAAGCATTACCACCGCCCTTGGCTTCATATCGACCTGGATAAGGTTAACAGCTTCGAGGCGGCAAAAAAGATTAACTCCTGGATTCTAAAAAATAACATAGAGAAGCTCAATGTCGCAGGACCAAGGGCCAGCGAAGACCCAAAGATCTATCAGGCAGCCTTTGATCTCATTCAAACCACCTTTTATCTCAATCTCATGGAAACTAGCATCCCAAATTCTTCCCACCCTTCACCTTCGGTAGATGAACGTATGGGAACTGCTCACCTCCCAAAAACAATTGATGAGGCCGTCGAGCGGCTCATCAAGAATTTCTCGTTAAAAGACAAGACATACATAGCAAAAATGAAAGAGGAAGATCTCCATGCTCTACAATTTACCATAGGTGGTTATATTAGAGATGAATGCGGATTATGGACAGGCAACCTACCACTGATGCAATCCTGTCTTTCTTTCTCTAAAGACGACGGGCTTAGTGAAGCTGATGCCTCCGCCTTAATCATAAGGGTGTTGTGGAAGAAGTTACGTCAAAGCTATCGGTTGAGGGTTGTAAAATGAACACTATAACAAAAGTACATATACAAAAATATTTATTCATCACATTATGGCTTGCCTTAGGCAGCCTTTTATTCGTTTCCCAGGCAACTGCCGCCTCGGCGCAAGAGCTGAATATTAAATCGGATGCCACCTTAAAGCAATTCATCACGGAAGTTTCTGGTGGGGCTGAATTTCTGAAAAAAGCGAAAGGAGTGTTAGTCTTTCCCAGCGTGTTAAAGGCTGGTTTTGGAATTGGTGGAGAATACGGCGAAGGGGTCCTGCGCATTGATGGTAAAACCGTTGAGTACTATAGCACTGCATCAGCATCAATCGGTTTACAGTTTGGGGCCCAATCTAAATCCATAGTAATAGTCTTTCTAGAAAAAAACGCACTTGATACTTTCAGAAGAAGCGATGGCTGGAAAGCCGGTGTGGATGGATCAGTTGTAGTGCTGAAATGGGGAGTAGGTGAAGATATCAACAGCATTGAGGTGAATAAGCCGATTGTTGGTTTTGTCTTCAGTAACAAAGGCTTTATGTATAATCTGACCCTTGAAGGATCGAAGTTTACGAAAATTAGGCGTTAGCAATAGTTTCATTTCCTTCCGTAATCGTTTCCTTTCGAGGCTAGTCAGACTCATATATAAGAGGAACAATGAGGGATTTACAAGGATTTCTTAAAATCTTCTTAGCTTGACGTATTCTGTCTCTTAATTAATTTCAGTCCTTCATGAGCAGATAGAAAAATTAATGCAGATATGGCTACATAAATCCAATCTGAGATATGGAGCGGTGCGAATTTTAGAAAGCTGTTCATACCAGGAATATAAAATACGGCAAGACACATAAATATGGAGAGCAGTATAGACCAGATAATCTTCTTGTTTTTGAAAAAATTATTACTGAACAAAGATTCCTTATCATATCTTCTGGAAAGAATATTGATGAATTGTGCCGCAACAATAGTGGCATAAGTAATCGTTGTAGCCCTTCTGTACAGTTCATGAGTATCTGTCAGATCAATCCCCATACGTTGAATAAAATACCCAAAATTAAGAAAACCTAGCGCCCCCATCAAAATACCGAAGAATATTATTTCTATTGCAGAGTTTTTGTTGACTATATGTTCATCGCGCCTTCTTGGTGGAGAAGTCATTAGCTCTTTTGATCCTGGATCAAAGGCAAGTGCAGTAAGAGGAAGGATTTCTGCAAGTAAGTCTATGGCAAGTATCTGTACGGCGAGGATCGGAATAGGCCATTCGAAAAGTGATACGCCGAGAAGTCCAAGAAGGACCGCAGTAAGTTCTGCACCATTGCTTGTGAGTGAAGCAATTACAGTTTTTTTCAGGTTGTAATATATGGTGCGCCCTTCCCTTATCGCCGCTACGAGTGTTGGAAAGCTGTCATCTAAAAGGATCAACTCAGCCGCCTGTTTTGAAACATCTGTCCCCATACGTCCCATAGCCACTCCAATATGGGCACTCTTAAGAGCCGGTGCATCATTTACCCCGTCACCGGTTACGGCAACAATCTTATCCTGATTTTTGAGCAGCTTTACGGTTCGAAGTTTATCTTCAGGCGAAACACGAGAAAAGATTAGTGATGAGTTCTTATTCATGATAGCGCTCAGCTCATCATCCGGAATTGACAATAATTCTTTACCTGTAATAACCTTAACATCTTCTCCTGATACTGCAAGGTTAACCTCTTTGGCTATCGCCTGAGCTGTTATCGCGTGATCACCCGTCATGATAAAGGTATCAATATGGGCCTCATGGGCTGCGTCTATTGCCTCCATCACCCCTTTTTTAGGAGGGTCTATCATGGCGATAAGACCTAATAATACGACATCTTTCTCTACGTCTTCAATGATATAGTCAATTTTACCTTTTTCAAGCTTTCTGTACGCTATGGCTAAAACCCTCATAGCCTGTTTCGAATATTTTTCATTTATTTCAAGCAATAAATTTTTATCATTGTCTGTCAGTTGAACTTCTTTTCCGTCTTTATACAATGATTTTGTTATGGTCAGTATATTGTCCAAAGCACCCTTCATGGTCAAAACCGTTTCCTCACCATATTGCCTTACTGAACTCATTTTCTTTCTCACAGAGTCGAAGCTGAATTCATATAGTTCGGGGTTTTCCTCATCCTCTTTCGGCGACCTTGTTCCAAGCTTTGTAGAAAGTGTTATTAGGGCTGCTTCAGTGGGATCTCCTACCGGATACCAGTTTTGATGGTCAGTATCAGGGGGGCGTATTTCAGCGTTTGAGGCCATTGTAGCGGCATCAAACATAATCTCCATATTTTTGATCTGCTTCTCAGAGAGCTCTTTGTCTTTATCATCTATTATTGCTCCTTTAGGTTCATAACCTATACCGCTTATAGCGTATTCTTTACCGTCAAACCAAACCTTTCGGACTGTCATCTCGTTCTTAGTAAGAGTTCCCGTCTTGTCAGTCGCGATGACATTCGTCGAACCGAGGGTCTCGACCGCCGAGAGCTTCTTCACAACCGCCTTCTTTTTTGCAAGTGTGTTGACTCCCTGATAAAGCGCTACAGTTATCTGCATCGGAAGTGCCTGAGGAACTATCGATACGGCCACACCAATAGCATAGATAAGTGCATAATGTATCGAAAAATTTAGATACAAACTTGCCCCTAGGATTACTGCTGATATCAAAACCGCAAAAATAGTAAGTCTTTTGGCAACTACCGTAAGCTCTTTCTGCAAGGGGGAAAGAGATTTTTCTTCCTCCTGCGTTAATCCGGCGATTTTTCCCATCTCGGTATCCATTCCGGTCGCAATCACCAATCCTTTCCCATTCCCCGATGCCACTGTCGTCCCGAGAAACGCCATGTTATCCCAGTCACCGAGAGAGCAATCCTCCTTTAATGTATTGCTATGTTTATCCTGGGGAAGCGACTCTCCAGTCAATGAAACATCGTTTGTTTTTAAGTTGAAGGATTCGATTATCCTGATATCCGCGGGTATTTTATCCCCTTCCTCCAGCAAGATAATATCGCCTGGTACGATTTCTTTCTGCGCGAGTTCTTTCAGGTCTCCGTCACGAAATACCTTTGATGATGAAGTAATCAGTTTTTTTAAAGAATCAACAATCTTTTCAGCCTTGAATTCTTGGATAAAACCAATCGTGGCGTTGAGAATAACAATTATCAACATAATAACGGCATCGCTGTAACTTCCAATGGATATTGATATCCCGGCGGCTATCAATAACATGATCATAAAAATATCTTTGAGCTGAAGCAGAAAACGTATAGCAGGAGACATCTTTTTTCCTTCTTTAAGCTCGTTTGGTCCATATTTTTTAAGCCTATCTGCCGCCGCCGCCGAAGAGATCCCTTCAGCAGCGCTCTCAAGTTTTTTTATTGCCTCTTCTGCCGATATTTTGTACCATTTTTTAGGCAAACTAATTCCCCTATGTGCTCTATTCCATCATGGTTATAGTATAAACGTCTTTCATATTGATTAATTTATCAGTGCCTTTCCGACCACAGTCCTTTCCAGAACGGTTGATGCTGTTCAAGATATATTTTATACAGTAGTTTTCGTCCCCGGAAAACGCTTCGCGTAGGACAGAAAAGCATTATAAAACCGTTGTATAATAATACATAATAAATTGATTAATCAATCGTAATGTAAAATATAGATGCTCGGTAGTGGTACATGAAAAAATATGGGAGTTTGGAAGGAAAATCAGGAAAACAATAGCTCTCCATGGCCCACATATATATTGCCCCTCCCAGAGACCTGTTGACGGACATGCCTGTATCTTTATTACATGAAATATAAGCGAAAAAATACCACCAGAGGGGAAAAGTCGTACAAGCTCATCCTGGATAAACTTGCAACTAAAGATCTCCACGGGGATCTGCCTGCACCGTGTGTTAAAAAATCAACTCACAAACCAGGTTTTTCGGAAAGACACTCTGCCATTGATAGGTAAAAGCGACTGCCTACTCAAACCTGCCTTGCAAGCATACTTGTTTAGTTATAACAGCATTTAATTCCATAAATAGCGTCTTCTTATAAACAGTCTCAAAATTAGGATTGATTTTTGCTAAATTTATGCTATTGTAAAAACAGGCCAAAAGAGAAGCCAGTTTGCAATTATCTTATGTTTTCATGTGTTATTGTTAATCAAATAACCATCATTGAGCAATAACTCTTATAGAGGGAGGATAACAAATGGAAAATATCCTGGAAGGGAAAAGAATCCTAATTGTAGATGATGAGGCCGACATACTAGAAACGTTAACAGAATTACTTGATACGAGTATCAATGACACAGCACCAAGTTTTGAAACTGCTAAAAAATTTCTTGATAAAAATATTTATGATGCAGCGGTATTTGATATCATGGGGGTTCAGGGGTATGAACTTCTGAAAATAGCACAGCAAAAAGGTATCCCCGCCTTAATGCTTACAGCCCATGCCCTTAGCCCTAGCAATCTCGTAAAATCAATTAAAGAAGGCGCCTCCGCTTATGTGCCTAAAGATAAAATAGGGGATATTGATGTTTACCTTGCGGATATTATCAAAGCCAGCAAAGAAGGAATTAAAAAGCAGGGCACATGGTTTGCAAGGCTAAAAGAATTCTTCGATGAAAAATTTGGTGCAGGGTGGAAAGAGGAGCACAAGGAATTCTGGCAGGATTTTGATAAAAATTTTCCTGTATCCCGAGAGGACGTTAATAAAATACTTTAGTACTTATCTTTACTCTACCCAATGAATTAGCCATTAAAGGATCTGTTACTATTATTTTTTGACATTTTTCATACATTTTGGCAATCTAAAAGGCAATGAATTATTTCCCTTATGAAACCTCAAATAGAGGGTAATAATAAGACGTAATTTTAGACTTTTTATAAAAAACTTTTTAATAAAAAAATTGGGGATGACCTTTGAAGGCCTCCTTTAAAACACAATTAAATATGATAGATAATGGGTTTTATAGCTCTTCATTAATTTTACACCCTAATTGCTTTCTGGTATTTGTTTCTTGTACCTCGTCACGTGCTATCTCTTCAAGCTAAACCTTCGCACCTATACCTCCACGAGTTGCCCTAAGCTACAAATATTTCTACCTGTAATATGACTTACGCCCATAATTAATTAAATACTTGTCGGAGAAGGGCCTTTACAATATTATTGTCTCCTTCGGGGAATGGGAGAAAAACCCTCGCCTTTTCCCGCAAAGCGGGATTTAATAATTTTTACTGGTTAAGGCACAAAGGGGCAAAGTGGCAAAGGCCTGTCTGCGTGCGGACACGCACAGGCAGGCACAAAGAAGAAATAATGCGTTTCAAGACTCTGTGCCTCTGTGCCTTTGACCCTCAAGCTATCCCTTTTAGGGATAGTAGTTGACTTTTGAATTTTCAGGGATTCATAGCTGCTCTTTTAACAAGGTAATATATTCTGACACTATCTATAATTTTTATTTTTGGTAAGTAAGATAAAAGGCATAATCGATGAAATGCCCAAAGTGCCATGCCGAAAATGCCCCTTACAGAAAATTCTGCTCCGTATGTGGAGAAAACCTTGTCCTTGTGTGTAAACGGTGTGGCTATGAAAACCTTTCCAGTGAAAAATTCTGCGCTCATTGCGGTTACAATCTAATTACACCTTCTGAATCATCCCCGGAATTTGCCCCAAACAAAATGCCTAATCACCTATCTGAAAGCCTTGTTGAAAAAAGGAGAATATATAAAAATGGTGGCGAGCGAAAGCAGGTAACCGTGCTTTTCTCCGACCTCTCCGGATATACCGCTATGGCTGAAAAGCTTGATCCTGAAGAGGTTAAAGCGATTATGGGCCGAATCTTCGGGCAGATTGCGCAGATCGTTACCAAATACGAAGGTTTCATAGAAAAGTATATTGGTGATGCAATTCTTGCCCTTTTTGGCATTCCCAATGCCCATGAAGATGATCCTGTACGAGCTGTCACGGCAGCTAAAGAGATACACGAGCTAATCGAAGCCATGAGCCGCATATACGAAGACAGGATTGGACAGCCCTTAGCTATGCACACAGGCATTAATACCGGGTTGGTCGTAACAGGCGAAATAAATCTACATGACGGCACGCATGGTGTTTTTGGAGATACAATCAATGTGGCATCACGACTTAGTGATCTCGCCGGGCCCGGGAATATTCTTCTTGCTAAAACGACCTCCAAGAGAGTCAGTCATTCCTTTGCATGTGAGCCGTTCGGAAACCTAAAAATTAAGGGGAAAAACCAGCCTTTTGAGGTCTACAAGCTCAAAGGAATAATCCATAGCCCCCAGGGTCAAACCCGGGAGGTTTACTCCGAGTTGGTGGACAGAGAAAAGGAGTTAAACAGATTAATTCTGCAGGTCATGAAGGCTATCAATGGAGAAGGCTCCATTGTCAGTATTGTTGGCGAGGCAGGCATTGGGAAATCCCGGCTCATTCAAGAACTAAAGAAAAACGATGCTATAAAAAAGGTTACACTCCTTGAGGGAAGGGCCCTGGCCATTGGGAGGAACCTTAGCTTTCATCCCGTTATCGATATCTTTCGAAGCTGGGCAGCCATACGGGAGGATGACCGGGAAGCCGAATCAATCGCAAAGCTTGAAAAGGCCATAGGAACCATTTATAAAGAAATAGATGAGGTATTCCCCTTTATCGCTACCCTCATGGGAATGAAGCTCACGGGAAAATATGCTCAAAGGATAAAGGGCATCGAGGGTGAAGCCCTTGAGAAACTCATCTTAAAAAGCATACGAGATCTCATTGTAAAGGCCACTGAACAAAGCCCCCTTGTTTTTATTCTCGAGAATATTCACTGGGCCGATACAACCACCATAGAATTCCTTGAATCCCTCCTCAGATTAGCAACAGAACACCCTATCCTGTTTATTAATGTATGCAGGCCCAATTTCAAGGAAACCAGTGATCGCCTATTAGCAACCTTACGGGAACGCTATGACGGCATACATACAGAAATCCTCCTGGCACCGCTAAACAGATATGAGTCTGAAATTCTCACCAAAAACTTAATGAAAGTCAACATTTTTCCATCTGCAATACGGGAACAAATTATAATGCGAACTGAGGGCAATCCGCTTTTCATTGAAGAAATAGTCCGGTCCTTTATCGATGAGGGCATAGTCGTATTTGAGAGAGGAAATTTTAGAGTTAGCCAAAAAATAGAATCGGTAATCATCCCTGAGACCGTTCAAGATGTGCTCATGGCGCGAATCGATATGCTGGATGAGGAAACCAAGGATGCGCTCAAGGTAGCATCAGTTATTGGAAGACGTTTTCTCTATAAGGTCCTGGCAGAGGTAGTAGAGGATATTCCAGATATTGATAGCAAACTGAGATATCTGCAAAGTGTTCAACTGATACGTGAGCAAAAAAGGTTGGGAGAAACCGAGTACCTCTTTAACCATGGTCTCATTCAAGAAACAACCTATGAATCTATCTTGATTACAAAAAGAAGGGAGCTTCACGTGAAGGTTGCAGCTGCCATTGAGTTCCTTTTCAAAGAGAGGCTGCATAATTTCTACGGGATCCTTGCCTACCATTACAGTCAGGCAGAGAATCTGGAGAAGGCCGAGGAGTATTTAGTGAAGGCAGGAGAGGAAGCGCTAAAGTCTTCCGCATCGAGTGAGGCCATCAACTACTATCAGGAAGGATTAAGGCTATATCTTGCAAAATATGGAGATGCTGCCGACACTGATAAACTGGCTATGTTTGAGAAAAATTTGGCCATTGCCTTCTTCAACAAGGGTCAAAACGCAAACGCCTTAGAGTATTTTGATAAGGTCTTACGGCGCCTGGGAGAACGACGGTCAAAAAACCATATTGTTATAGCACTCAGGCTTATTACTGATATTCTGAGCCTGATCAAAAATCTCTACCTGCCATCAAAAAGGACAAAAAAGGATCCGGACCCAAAGACTCAGGAGTTTTTTGATCTGCACTATAAGAGATCAGTGGTGTTAGTTTATGTGGATAATCACAGGTGTTTTATAGAGTATCTCAGGGCGCTGAGAAGACTTAATAAATTCGATATTACAAAAATAGAAAATAGTGCCGGCATATGGATGAGTACCAGTGGTCTTTTTTCCTGGACTGGCATATCATTCAAGCTGAGCAGGAAAATATTGGACTATATGAAGGGTATCATTAATAAAGGCAACATCAAAGACCTTCTTTACTACAATCTCTTTGATCTTCTCTACAATTTTTTTACAGGAAATTGGCGTGAGATCAACAAATATGACGCAAATCTAGTAGAATTGAGCTTAAAGACTGGTGTCTCCTGGCATCTACTAACATATATCGCATTTCATAGTTTTGCAAGAATCGGTCAGGGGAGGTTCAAAGAGGCGGAAATACTCATAGAGAAATTATCCGAGATATCGAAGGATTATGAAAATCAAAATGCTAAGGAATATACGTATGTTTTAAAAACAAGGCTGTTCATGAAATCCAGGAAACTCCATGATGCTCAAAAGGAAGTAAAATCTTGGATAAATTATATCTACCAAACTGAAAGACACTTATCACTTTTTGATAATCTTGGATTTAAAGCTATCATACAAATTTATCTAAAGGATATCGATGGAGCAAGAGAATCCTTGCTAGAAGGGGAAAAATTTGTATTAAAACAGAAACGAATACCTCCTTTCTTTTTGAGCAATTATTTAGTGGGTCAATTCTTATTTAATCTATATTTACTAGAGCATGCAAGCATTTTTGATCGTCCATTAAATATATCAAGAATTCGAAAGGACACGGAAAAATGTCGAAAAAACGCGCTACATAATGCGAAGAAATATGCGCCTAATAGAACTGAAATCTATAGATTAGCCGGGCTTTATTACTGGCTTACAGGGAGACAAAAAAATGCACTTACGTGGTGGGATAAGAGCCTGAAAGAGGGTGAGGAGATTGGTGCTAGAGTTGAGCTTGGAAGAACCTATATGGAAGTAGGTAAACGTCTTATTGAGGAAAAGAGCGAATTCCATGAACTAAACGGTATCAAGGCTGAGGGGTATTTTAGTAGGGCACGAGTATTACTCGAAGAAATTGATCTGCAGTGGGATTTGGATGAGTTGAATAAGATAGCAGCATACCATATATCTTGATCAATAACCGCTTAGATGGCGCATATAAAAAATGTCTGAACAATAAATTCTGTACTACCGCATCTCATTTCACAATCAATCGAGACGCCTATGGCCTCACAACAGGAAATATAAGTGAGAAGGTGCTCCCTCCGGATGAAAAGCATTCTTCCTTATTCCGGATAAATGGACAGGAAGAAATCTTGCCGGAACACATATCTTTATCAGTGGGGATAAATTTGCACCGTGTGCTCACAAAGTCCACTGAAAAACCAAGTCTTTCAGAAAAACACTTTATCCTTAAGAGGTCCGAGCCAGCACCCCCTGCATCGAACGTATAGGGCCGCTTTGTGGAATAATTGCCTGTTTCCTGCGTGTGAAAAAACCCGCCAAATATCATCTTTTTATTTTGCTCGGTAATCCCCACACCCCAGTCTTTAATTAGTATACGAACTTCGCCGTTGTTTGAGCTTGCTGCGATGTCTATCCTTCCCTCGTCAGGGGTATTTTCTATTGCATTCCTGAGAATTCCAAGGAAGGATTTCTCAAGGACTGTCTTGCCCGTGGTAATTGCAAGGTTTTTGGAAATGTTTTGGCTTATGAAGATATCTCGTCCTGCCATAGAATCTCTCGCCCTATCGCAGAGCTCATTCAAAAAAACATCGAGATTAATCCTTTCCATGTGAACTTCTTCAGTTTTAAACAGAGAATCTATACGGTTCGAGATACGCCCTAAAAATTCTCTATTCCTGCCGGTCATATCTTCCTCAATCTCCTCAACAAAGCTGGCGGCATCTTCAATTATAGAGAGGATCTTGCTCCCTTCCTCTGTCCGACGTTGGTTAACAATATCATCTATCTTACCCTGTAAATCCAGCAAGCGGTTGATATTTCTATGGCCTCTTTTTAAAGTTCTTTCCATACCCTCTGTGGGAATTTTCTTGAGCTGTCTTTCTATTCTCTCCAACACTCCTGAGATAAGCGCTAATGGCGTTTTAAGCTCGTGGGAAAGATGATTGAGAACACGTTCCTTTGCCATATCAAGGCCCTTTAACTCCTCAAAGGCCTCTTCCAATTGTCCATGGATCTTAGCATTTTCTATTGCTACCCCTGTCTGTGCTGCAAGAGCCTCAAGAATCCTAAGGTCTCTGAATGTGAAATCCCCCTCTTTTTTATTTATTACCTCAATTATACCTAGAATCTCATCATGAAATTTTATAGGCACACATATCATGGAGCGTGTCGTAAACCCTGTTTTTTTATCGTATGAACCATCCCATCTTGGGTCCTGATAAACATCATTCAACAACACTGCCTCTCCGGTAAGTGCAACATTACCAGCAATACCCCTTCCCAAGGGCAATGTTTGTTTACCCTCAAACAAATCCGATTTATCACCCCTGGATACCTCCCAAAAGAGCTCCCTTTTAAGAGGATCTAAAAGCATCACAGCGCTTACCTCGTTGTTAAGAAGCTCTTCTGTAAGACTCATTACCTTATGAAGCAGAGGTTTAAGGCTTAGATTGGAGGAAATCACCACACTTGCCTGAGAAATACTATCAAAAACAGAGGTGAGCTGTAATTCCTCTTCAAGATCATCACCTAAAAATTTGAGCGCACGCTCATCATAGGCAGAGGGATCAATAAAAATCAGTCTTCCTGTATGGAGTTGTATCGTTTTTACATTTTTCCTGGCTTTTAAGAAACTATCTAAGCCCAGCTCACCTTCTTCCTTCAGGTGCTCTTTAATGATTATCTGCAACTTCGTTGGGAATGCGTATAGATTATTGGTGGTATGAAAAATAGTGCCTGAGCCACCGCAAAATCGGTTCATAAATTGCAGTTTATCCTCTATCTTGATAAGGCTATAGTATCTTTCCATAAAAATCCCCTTGAGAAGTCTGTTATTAATAAAGGGAACAATAAACTATTATATCACACGACCCCAAAGTTATTTCAAGTATGATAAACCTCATAGTGTACTTATCCAGGCTATTGAAATCTAAAATCTAATCAGCAGAGAAGAGGCTTATAATATGTTCCTTATTACGGGAATACTCTGGTTCTAATAGTAACGGGCACTGCTCTAACTTCACCTCACCGCTACGCAACGCAGCTGCAAAGGCAAGGCATGTGGGGTAACCACATTTTTTACAATTAGTCTGGGGAAGAAATTTGTAGATTTCATAGACCGCTGGAAGTTTGCGCTGTATCAAACTGGGCACAATATGATCATGCTCTTTCCACGCTTTATTGACAAAATCTACTGCTTCTTCGGCAATATCTGCCACGTTAGATCGGTCAGCAAGCACAGCAACATGGATTTCGTGGGGACGAAAAGCATGCCGTATTTTGTTTCTAGATCCAATCAGGATACGATTCTTGTAATCATACCAGGTATCATCAAGAAGAGTGTTGAGATATGGAAAAACGGTACTGATATCATACGATAATTTTACACGAACACTATAATTCCCACTTCCAGGATGATGATGGTCTTCCACTAATTCGAATTTGTAATCGTTTATAAGCTTATCATGGATCATCACATTTTAATTCTAAGAAAAGGCCACAATACTGTCAACTCCCTTGAGTAAAATTGCCTAAAGCCGCCCCTTAAGGCATGAAAGGCTGCTTTATGCTTCTACCCAAAGATGGTCTCCGGTGCAATAAACTCTTCTGTACAATAAAGGCAAGGAGTACATATAAATACATATTCCTGCGAGGTAGTATCTTCACGGCCTTTTCTTGAAGGTAAATACATTGTTAAAGTGCCCAACACTATTTACCGTTCTCAGTAAGCTTACTTCTCTTTTGCTCGGTTGAAAATCTTATTTTTCCGTCCATCCTTCAAAACGTATGCTAGTAATTGCGGCCAACACTTACCATATGCATGCTATCAGTCCTGTCTGTCCAGGTGATAAAGGGTAGCCCCAATTGGGGCAAAAGAAAGGAAAATAATATTTAGCAATGGTATCAGAAAAGGTACTCCAAACCCCAGATGAAAAAGGATGTTTTTGATCAGGCGGCTCCACCTCTTTCTGAAAGGTTCCAGGCGTCTCGCTGGTATCAGGTCCGTATTGTCCCATGCAAGGAAAATGATGGCCAATACCGAGGAAAAAAGGGCCAATACGGGGCCAAAGGGCGTCAGCCAGCCTAGAATCATAAGGGTAAGAGAAATTAAAATAGGAAGAATAGCCCGGGGGATTTCCTGGTGAATCAGATAAAAAAACAGGTGCCATAAAGGTATCTTTTGCGGCTCCTTGACCTGGCCTGTTATCATGAACTCGGTAATGCGGGACATAAGATCCATGATAAGGACGCTAAACAATATCTGTGCAATCAGGTAAGCAAAGATGGTTGAGATGCCGATCAGAATTAGGGTCAGTATCCAAGACACCAGGTGCCATAGCCAAATAAGCCAGCTACTTTCCGGACGAACCCATAGAAGGTTCAAGATATCTGAATGGTAGTAGAGAACAAGCCAGGCCATTAAAATCATAAAAAATACGACCACAATCAACCGTGACAGTCCCAATAAAAATAGTTTCAGGCTTTTTAATGCGAATTTTAGCCCCCTCAAATGGTACATTATGCCATTTAAAAAACTCATGCATTACCCTTTCCTATAGCCGGGATAGTATCACATCTATTCTAAGAACCCAGAAAGAATCCAGCAGTGCTACAATAAATAATTACCGGGAGGAATTTAAGGTTTCCTGTTGGCTATACGGTATGATGTTTTATCATAGATCTTGTCATCAGGTCATAAACTCCGCCATGTATTATAATAAAATCCATGAGTCTTATTATCCTCCGACTTTACCGATGTTAAGGGCATACTGTAGGATTATATAAACAACATATATGCTTAAAAGCCACGCTCCCTGTACCTTTCTGAAATAACCATCCCTATTTTTGAATATGAAGAAGCGAAAAGAGTAAAGGATTAGCAGCATGGCCGGAAAGTGAAAAGTGAAGAAGTTAGGCGGAATTGCAAGAGGCCTTGCTGCTGCAGCAGCACCAATAACAAAAAAGCAATTCAGGACATCTGCACCAACAATATTGCCTACCGTGATTTCAGGATGGCCCTTTCTTACAGATGCAATGGCGGTCATTAGTTCCGGCAAGGATGTTCCAAAGGCCACCATGGTGGCGGCAATTACATCTTCAGGCACGCCAATTCTGCATGCTATCTCTGTAGCACTTGGCACCAGTATTCGGGCACCGACCACAACTAAAATCAAACCCCCTGCTAACATCAACCAACATATCCCAAGTTTCATTAATTCGGAATCATCTGTCTGTTCGCCCTCTATTGCCATACTGCTTCCTTGTTTTGCCCAAACATAGGTTATATACATATACCCGACCAACAAAAGAATAAAAAGAAAACCAACCCATCTTTTCAGAACAGCCTGCCCGCCCATTGTGTCCAAGGCGATAAGCGAAATTATGACAAGCAGGGTGGCTGCGCCTACCTGTACCCAACCCGTTCTATCAAGGATAAACCGGTTAACAGGCACGGCTGCTAAAAGGCATGTCAACCCAAAAATCAAGCCGGTGTCCGCAATAATTGATCCAACGCCGTTGCCTAATGCCAAACCTGAATTTCCCATCCATGCGGCCATTACAGATACAAAGGCCTCTGGCATAGTTGTCCCAAGAGAGATAATTGTCGCACCGATGACTATTCTCGGCAAGCCAGTCCTACGTGCCAGGTGAACGACGCCATCTATCATCCAATCAGCACCCTTTGAAAGAATTACGATACAAAGCGCTATAAGTATCAACAAAACTATGGTTGAAAATCCCGCTACAAGATTATTTAAAAGCGTTTCGTCTCCAATCCAGCGAAAAATCCCACGCAGCACAATCTCTCCTCTCTGAACCAGACATTGGTTCATATCTTAACTATCTTATATGTTTAAAAATGTGAGACCTGATTGTATGTACGTAAAAAATAAACTAAAAAATATGTTATACACGAGTAAGTCTAAGAGCCATATTGCCCGATAAGGATAGTTGAAAAGCTTTTGCCCAAAGAATCCTTATCTTGCTTAATCAGGACTATGATTATGAGTCATTTTTATCAAGGCCTTGAATAAAGGTGGATGCAACACCTTAAAAGGCTCGCTGGTAACATCACTGCTCAAGGTATTCCTGTCACAAATATATTATCACAAATATATTACTATATCCGTACTACCATTGAGTCAAG
>Ga0180433_10006422_pt1 | contig 15410 bp, 10 predicted proteins | sample SS_ome_8_FD_132980 | JGI IMG/M metagenome (GOLD analysis project Ga0180433, IMG submission 132980) | Hypersaline lake sediment archaeal communities from the Salton Sea, California, USA - SS_1_D_1 metaG | ecosystem: Environmental > Aquatic > Non-marine Saline and Alkaline > Hypersaline >... | reverse complement strand
GACGTTCGAGCCTCTTGTGGAATGGAAGAACCAGAAAGGTGTCCCGGCCAAGTGCGTGACCTGGGAATGGATAGACCTGAACTACACCGGTGAGGCCATTCAGGAAAAAGTGAGGAACTTCATAATCGACGCCTACCAGACATGGGGTACGGCCTGGATACTTATCGGCGGGGATACTTACATTATCCCGAGCCGTCGCGTCTACGCCATGGACGCCCAGATGGGCATAAACGGAAACAAGATCCGGGCTGACCTCTACTATTCGGACCTGGACGGATCCTGGAACGAGAACGGCGTTAATCCTTACGGCGAGGTCGCAGACAGCGTGGACATGTATCCGGACATCTTTGTTGGACGGGCGCCGGCGGAGAACATAGCCGAGGCGGTTGTTTTTGTGGACAAGGTGCTGACCTACGAGAAGAACCCGCCGGCCGACTACCCCCTCAAGATGCTCATGCCCGGCGAGATACTATGGTCGAGTCCCTACACGGACGCCTCGATCGGTTTGAACTGGATCGACGAGGATTTCATACCGCCCCGCTTCGACCCCATAACCAAACTGTATGAATCCCAGGGCAACGAGTCCCGGGAATCGGTGCTGGCCGCTATGTCCGAAGGGCAGAATTACGTTATTCACGACGGCCACTGCAACGAGTATGTAATGGGTGCCGGTGACGGTTCGATCTACTATACCGACGCTGATACACTCTCCAACGGCCCCAAGAATTTCATTCTGAACTCCATAGGCTGCTGGCCCGCGGCCATCGACCGGGATTGCATCGCCGAACACTTCATGAACAACCCCGACGGAGGGTGTGTGGCCTTCATCGGCAACTGCCGCTACGGTTGGGGGTCCCCGGGCAACCCGGGCTTCGGTTATTCCGACAAGTTTCAGTATGAGTGGGCGCGTTCGGTCTTCGGGAATCAAGTGTTTCCGCTGGGCCAGTCGCTGGCGGAGCACAAGGTTGTCTTTGTGAGTTTCGCCGGGGATGAAAACGTTTACAGATGGAATGAATATCAGGTCAACCTCCTGGGAGACCCCGAGATGCCGGTGTGGACCGATGATCCGGCCGGTATGTACGTCACGTCTCCGGCGGGTGTTATGGGATCGGGAGACGATGTGACGGTCATAGTCGAAGACGATCAAGGGTTGGTGGAAGGCGCCCTGGTCTGCCTGATGAATGACACTGATGTGTATGAGAAGGGCCGGACCGATCAGGCCGGCACGATGGTCTTCAGCGTCTCGACAGCCAGTCCGGACTCGCTCCTGCTCACGGTAACAGCTAACAACCACTCCTATTACCAGGGACTGATACCAATTGTTACGGAGGGTGTCCTGCTCGACCTGACCGACACAGTTGTACTTGACCGGGATGACGAGAAGCCCAATCCGGGCGAGGTTGCCGATCTCGGCATAACCATTAAGAACTACGGCACTGAGCCCGACTCGGGTGTCTGGGGGGTGCTCAGGTCTACCGATGGTTCCTGCAATGTCCTGGACAGCATTGCCTATTTCGGCTATGTGCCTGCCGGGAGCGAGGTGGAAGCGCCCACGACACCGCGGGTGGAGTTCGACAGCTCGCTTGCCAACGGGGCGCCCGTGGTCTTGGAGTTCGTGCTTACGGACTCCTCCGCCGCGGAGTGGGAGACACGCATACCCTTCGTAGTGGCGACATCGATTCTCTCACCCGCCTCCTATGGCATAAACGATGTGTCCGGTGGTGACGGTGACTTCGTCGCGGAACCCGGTGAGACGATGTCGCTCACTCTTGAAGTGTACAACAGCGGTTTGACCTATGATGGAGCACAGGTCACCCTGACGAGTCTGGACCCCTACCTGGCGGTCACGGATTCTGTCACAGACGCCGGTACCATCCAGGCCGGTTCCGCCGGTTACACCCTGCACCGCGTGACGGTCGACGGCGGGTGTCCCGCCACCTACGTTGGCAGACTCCTTGCCGGGATGACCACAATCCGGGGTGATGCCTTCGAGGATACGGTCTATTTCACCGTAGGAGATCTCACTTTCGCGGATGATTGTGAGTCGGGGGAGGGCGGCTGGACCTATGGCGGTCTCTGGCACCAGAGTTCCTACAGGAGCCACTCTGATTCCGTGAGCTGGTATTTCGGCGACGAAGGCACCCACAGGTATCCTTCGAGCTCAGGGGGCAGCCTTGTCTCCCAGGATTTCATCGCGGGTGAGCATAACCGGCTCTCATTCTGGTTCTGGCACGACTTCACGACCTATGGCGTTGACGGCGTTTATGTGGTCGTGGTCGCCAATGCTGTGCCTGACACACTCGACTTCATAGGAAGCGGCGGCGCTCTTGAGGGTGGAGACCAGGCTCCTCTTAATATCATTACCGACTGGGTGAAATGGGAGATGGTGCTGGAAGATGTGGCGCCCGGCGATACCCTGACCTTCAAGTTTGGCTTTGTGAGCGACAACACCGATGTCGCTGAGGGTATGTACATAGACGATATGGCCTTCAGCTGTAAGGTGCCCGTAAAAGCCGGCATCGAAGATACGGTTGTCGCAAGCAAGCAGATAAGCCTGAGCCTTCATCCTAACCCGGTGCAGGGCGATGTCACCATTTCCTTCGGCGGTTTCCGGGACCGCCTGTCGGTAGATATATACACCGTCGAGGGAAGGCTGGTAACACGCCTGGAGAAGCCTGCGGGGGCAACTGCCCTGAACTGGGATCTCCACGACCGGTCGGGGCGGAGGGTCGCTCCCGGGATATACGTGGCAAGGACCGAAGGCCGCGCTGCTGTGCGGTCGGGCAAGTTGGTGGTTGTGAAGTAGCCTGGGCTCGAAATCCCGGGCATGATGGAGGTGGTCTTGGGGAGGCGGTTGGTCCGTGGGCTAATGGCGTTGGCCATGGTTTTGCTGCTCGGCATCTCCGTCGTGGGGGCATGGCCGGCAGGGGTTGATCATTCGATCTTCGCGGACGATCCTGCGGGGGGGGATGAAACCCCTGAGGATCTTGCTCCGCGTGCGAATGGTGACGACCCCGGCTGGCGGGATGACTCCCGCGCCCAGAAGATCGTGGGGGCCAGTCTTCTGGGGAGCGGCATATTCCTTTGTTCCTGGGGTATCACATCCTGGGAAGTCGAAGAATACCAATGCTGTCCCGCGCGCAACACGGGTAACGTCGTAAAGATAGTCGCGGGCGTCGTACTGATAAACGCAGGCTTGATTTACTTGCTCGAAGTCATGGATTGATGGTATCCTGCTGCCGGGATGGCGTCTGAGAAGCTGACTACCAGAGGTGCTATAATAGCCGAGCTCACCGTGGGGGCCGGCATCCTGGTATTGGCCGTTTATCTCACCAAGGCCGCCGGCATGCGGGGTTTCTACCCATTCGATCAATCAATTGTATTTGACGGGAGCTACAGGGTGGCCACGGGCCAGGTGCCTTACCGGGACTTCCTGGCGCCCTTCGGACCTGTGACCTTCTGGATTCACGGGTTATTCTTCAGGCTCTTTGGCAGCACCTGGCGCGTCTATGTCGCCGGGGCATGCGTCATCAACGCAACGGCGGCGGCCGTTTCGATGCTTTGTGTGAGTGCGCTCTTTCCGCGCCTTCGCCTGCTTCCGCTGGTCGGCGGGCTGGTGACCGCGGTCTGGTTTTATCCTCCCTTCGGGACGCCCTGGGTAGATCAGACAGCTTTCTTCTTCGCGTTGCTCGCCGTGTGGATGGGTGTGAAAGGGCTTATGAGGGAGCCGGGGAGCCACCGGCGGGCCGGGGCGGTCGCGGCGTCTGGCGGTTTTGTCGTTCTCGCGTTTCTGAGCAAACAGAACGTAGGTTCTTTCATTGCCCCGCTTTTCCCGCTGCTCCTGGCGGTCGCCGCCGGTCGCGACGGCCGGCGCTTTGTCAAGGATCTTGGGCTATTTGCCCTTGGTGCCGGGATGGCGGCCGGAGGATTCGCCCTGTGGTTGGCACTTGATTCAGACCCGGGGTCATTCTTGCGCTACGTGTTTACCATCCCGGCCGAACTCGGCAGGGAGCGCTTGTCGGCTTTTGTGCAAACCTGGTTCGGCATAAGCCGCCCCTTCTTCGGAGGGAGAGGGCCGGCTCTTATGATAATCGCGGCCTGGGGATCGTTTGCCGCAGGTGCGGTCGTGTTTATCGGGGCCGCGATGAAGTCGGGAAGCAAGTCCTTACCCGGAGCGCACAGGCTTGCCGCACTGCTGTGCCTTTATCTGGCGGCCTTTCAGCATCTCTTTATAAACACCACGCTGAACCAACCTGAAAACGGGCTGGCCTTTACCGGTGTGGCCATGGCCCTGGGAATCGGCCTAATCTTCAGCCGTACGCCGGTGTGGCGGGGCAAGAGCAAGCCGCTGGTCGCTGCGCTGCTGGCGGTTTTCCTCTTCTTCACATGCCGTTCCGGTTACCAGGTGGCTACAGCAAGAGAAGTCCACGAGATATTGCGCGGATCGGCTTTCGGCGAGGCGTTGGAGATTGAAGGACTCGAGGGGCTGAGGTGGGCCAGCCCCATGAGGATCAGGGGTTCTGCGGTACTGCCGGAGCACATGGTAGCCCTCTTTGAATATCTTGACAAGAGGGGTGAGAACTTCTTCGTCTTCCCGGATTTCACAATCCTCTACGGGCTGCTCGAAGTGCCCTCACCGCAACCTTTGCTCTGGTTTCACGAAGGTGTTACCTACTCCCGGGAGAATAACGGCGACCTCGACAAGCGGATAGTGGCGGCCCTCAAGAAGAACAAGGTCCGTATCTATGTTCGGGAACAGGCGTCCTGGTTCAACACCGGTGGTAGGCTTGACGACTTCCCGGAGCTCAAGGCTTTTTTGAGGGGCGAATTCCGTAAAATCGGCGAGATAGGCATATTCAGTGTTTATGAAAAACAAATGTAGAGTGTTGGCCCGGGCTTGCTCGACGAGTGCCTCCGGCCGTTATGGCTTGCGATCCGCCGGGGGCAAATGTATAGTTCGATGAAGCGCGCAATTGCTGGAGTGGGCCTCCCCTGCGTCATAGATTCATGGAGAGCCGCTATGAAGTACTGCACATTCGTTTTGATCATCGCGATTTCAGTAACCGTCTCAGCAGCCCAGGACCTGAGCTTACCCCTGCCTGGGGGTCCATATGCCGTAGGCACCACCCGGCTTGTGCTTGTCGATGGCGAGCGTCCTGAAGAGTTCACTGCGGATCCTGGCGACCGTCGCGAGATACCGGTCAGAGCCTGGTATCCTTCCGATCGGGCGGGGAACCTGCCGGACGCCCCCTACTATGAGGGTGGAGACCGGATCGTTTCGAGATTCGGTTACCCGCCAGCGCTCGCTGATCTTGAGACACACTCGGCGTTCGATATCCCGGTCTCAAGCAAGAAGCAGGCCTTCCCCGTAGTATTGTTCAACCACGGTTGGGGGGAGCATGCGGTGCAGAACACAGTGCTGATGGAAGAGCTTGCCAGCAGGGGATATGTGGTCTTCAGCATCACGCACCCGTATGAAGCCAAGTTCTGGGTTTACCCTGATGGAAGCCTCAGGTTTCTCGATATGCAGAGCCCCAGGTTCATCGGCATATCGGCGGAGCAGAACAGACCGGGCATGGTGGGTCTCTTCCAGGAGATGTTCACGACCAGGGGCGCAGGCGCCCAGGAAGACCTCTTCCGGCGGACTGTCGAGGCAATGCCCATCATGTTGGGGGAGAGTCCCCGTATGTGGGCGGCGGATATCGGATTCTTCATAGACCGGCTCGATTCGCTCAACCGCAATGAGACACATTTCAAGGATAAGTTGGATTTGGATAAGATAGGTGTGATGGGTATGTCGATGGGGGGAATCGCGGCCGGGCAAGCCTGTATTGGTGACAGGCGGATAAAGGCCGCGTTGAATATCGACGGTGGTCTCTTCGGTGATCTACCTGACACAGTCATAACGCAGCCGACCATGTTCATGGGAAGCCGGCGCTTCTCGGGTTATGATTCCGTGTTTGCGGCTCATGTGAGCGGAGATACCTATGTTGTCACAATCCCGGAGGCTGATCACTACGACTTCTCAGATTTTACCTTGATCAACCGCAATCATCCCATGATGGGGAGCGTGGAAGGAACAAGGATGCTCGAGATTGTAAACGCGTACAGCGTCGCCTTCCTCGATTTCTACCTGAAAGGCAGGGAGTCGGATCTGCTTAAGGGCGCTGCCCGACCATACCCGGAGGTGGACTTCAAGGTATTCCGCCGTCCGTAACGTCTCCACTCCCTACGAGACCTCGACGTGACCTGTCACCTGATCACTTCAACTGCCTGCCTACAGGGTTTCGTTGAACCAGTCTAGCGTAGCCCCAATAACCTGATTCTCCCAGTAGGTCGAGCTGAAGGTATGATCGGCGTCGTCAATTATTATAATTCGGCGTGTGCCCTTCACGTTATCGTAAAGGAACTCCGAATTGGAGGGTGATACAACCTGGTCCTCGCTTCCGTGGATAAGAAGCACAGGGCCTTGGTACTTGGCAATCTCTCTCAGTGGATCCACCGAGGCCAGGCTCTCGAAGAAAGGTTTGCCCCGCATGTATCCACCGAGGTCCACACGGCCCTTCTTCTTGATGGCCTCCTTGAAATTGGGGGGAAGCCATGCATACGGGTCTTTGATCACTTCGCCGCCCCTCTCGACCAGGTAGTCTATGAAAGCCCAGGGGGACCAGAGGGCAAGCGATCTCACCCTGGCTTCGGGGGAGACACAGGCTGCCACGGAGCCGCCCAGGCTCATCCCGAGAAGACCTATGCGGTTCCTGTCTATGCCGCTGAAGCCCTTGAGAAACTCCAGGGCCGCAAGCGCGTCGCTTATCTCGCCGTCCACGGTTATATCGGCGAAGTCGCCCTCGCTTTCACCCGATCCTCTGAAGTCGAAGCGTAAGCACGCGAAACCGCCCCGGCAGAGCTCCCTCGCGGCCTTGACCAGGATAAAGTGATCTCCCATCCTGGTTCCGGTATAGCCGTGAAGCAAGACGATACAGGGGTACCGCGGTTCCCTTGTCGGCAGGTGTATCATGCCGAAGAGGTTAAGGTTTTCGTTCTCGAACTTGACGGGGATCTCTTCCATGGGACAACCGGCGCTCAAACCCTCGCTGCCTGCATCAAAAGACCTTTGTCCGAGCTCCGGCGGGTCAGGTCTGCGACGCGATACCGTGGCGCTCCGTCCGCCGAAGCACTTCTTTCCGGCACTCAACCATGGGCAAACCCATGGCTCCTGCGGAGGCGGATGCAACCGCCTCTCACACCGTATTCTTATTTACGGATTGCCTTATGTCCAGCGATTAGTTGAGGCTGCTTCAAGAATCTGGAAGACTCAAGACCTGATTTCTGATACAATCCTGCCCTGGTATGCGCAAGATATTGGGAATCTCAGGATCGACAAGGGTATGGGGGAACTGCGAGAGCGCGGTCAAGCAGGTTCTTACGGCCGCGATGGGAGAGGACGCCGTCACCGGCTTCGTCAGGCTCCCGGACCTCGATATAAGGCCCTGTAAGGGCTGCTTCCGCTGCGTCAAGGAAGACGGCAGGTGCCCGTTGCCAGACGGACTTTACGGGCTGCTCGACGAGATCGAAGCCTACGACGACCTGGTTCTGGCAGCGCCGGTTTACTTTCTGTCACCGGCGGGTGCGCTTGTGGGGCTGATGGATAGGTTGCTGGCGGTAAACGCCTACATGACTCCGCGAGAGGCGCCCGGGCGAGCCGTCACCATGACCCTGATGGGTAACCAAAGATGGCGCGGAGTTGCCGAACCTCTATTGAATCTTACCGCAAGCCTTTTGGGGTTTGAGATTATGGAGAGTCTGAGCCTGGTGGCCGAAGGCCCGGGGGAGATCATCTCATCGGTGGAGACCGCCGAAAGACTCAGCCGGTTGGGATGGGCGCTTGCGAAGGGCGAACCTCCACCGGCCTCCGGGCGGAAGGGGATCTGCCCCGTATGCAGGAGCGATTTCTTCCGCATAGAACCGCCCACTGTCGTATGCCCGATCTGCGGGCTCAAGGGGGACCTGGACACCTATGCCAAAGACAGAGTGTTCAGACCATCAGGAGACCCGGCTATGTGGGGCCGCCGCTGGCTCGCTGCGCACATCGACTCCTGGGTCAGGCCGTCGCTCGAACGCTATCTCGGACACCGCCAAGACATCCTGGGCAGGCTACGGAACCTGAGAACGAGGTACCGCGAGCAAGAGGAAAGGGGTAAGCAAGATGTTCACTAAGATCTTGGTAGCATCGGACGGCTCGGGGCCTTCCATGCGCGCGGCAAGCGCAGCAGGGCTTATTGCCGGAGTGACTTCGGCTGAAGTCACCGTGCTCACCGTTGCCTCCATCCCGGAACAATACAGAGACGATCTTAATGATGACCTTGAAGCAGGCTATGTGGAGGAATGGACCGAGGCCCTCGAAGCCACCGTGAAGCAACTCAAAGCTCAGGGGGTCCAGGCCGAGAAAAAGCTGGTGCGGGAGGGAGAGGCGGCGGCCGCCATCCTCAAGGAGCTGGAAGGCGGGGGCTATGATCTTCTCGCCATAGGAAGAACCGGCAGCGGGAATCCGGCATCGAAGACAATGGGTTCGGTAAGCGACAAAATCACGTCTGAGTCGAAATGTTCGATCATGCTTGTGCGATAGGAGCGTTATGAAACGCTTTCTCATCATAAACCCCGGTGGCGGATCAACCAAACTGGCCATCTATGAGGATGAGACCTGTGTGATGAGTGAGACGGTGGCCCATCCCCATGATGACATCGCCGGGTTTACCGATGTGTTCGATCAGTTGGAATACCGGGAGCAGGCCATAGGTGCTTTTCTTGAAGACAGGAAGGTCGACCTTACATCGCTTGATGCCGTGGTAGGAAGGGGCGGGGCCCTGAAGCCCATGAAGAGCGGCACCTACCGTGTCGACAGGGCTATGGTCGATGATATCCGGGCGGGCAATGTCCAGGCGGAACACGCCTCGAACCTCGGCCCTCTCTTGGCTTTCGACATAGCCCAGAGTATAGGGAAGCCGGCATTCATAGTTGATCCGGTATCCGTAGACGAGTTCATACCTGAGGCAAGACTCTCGGGAGATCCCGATCTTCCAAGGAAGAGTCTGGACCATCCCCTGAATGCGAAAATGGTGGCCAGGCGCGCGGCCCGCGAGATGGGGACCTCTTATGACAAGATCAATGTCATCGTGGCGCATCTCGGTACCGGCATATCCGTAAGCCCGCATCTTAAGGGCAAAATGATAGACGTGAACAATGCGCATGATGGAGGGCCGTTCTCCACCCAGCGGACAGGCGGACTTCCCGTCACACAGCTTGCAGACCTCTGTTATTCGGGCAAGCTCACCCGGGAGGAGATGTTCATAAGGCTGACCCAGAAGGGAGGGCTGGCCGCCTACCTTGGAACCGACAGCCTGCCTGCGGCCGAAGACATGGTCGCGGGGGGAGACGAGCATGCGAAGCTGGTGATCAGTGCGATGGCCTACCAGGTCGCAAAGGAGATAGGAGGTGCGGCAGCCGCTTTGAATGGCGAAGTGGACGCCGTCATATTCACCGGCGGCATGGCGAACTCCGATTACCTGGTGGAGCTGATCAAAGACCGTGTAGGCTTCATCGCCGAGAAGGTATTTGTCTATCCGGGTGAACACGAGCGCGAGTCGCTTGCATTGGGTGCCCTCAGGGTGCTGAGAGGTGAGGAGGAGCCCCGGCAATATTGATGAAGAGACCCCACCTGGCCCCTATCCTGATGACAGTCGGTTCGGCCTTCCTGTGGTCATCCTCCTTTACGGTGGCGAAGGTGGGGCTCAGGTACATGGATCCCTATTCCTTTGTGCTGCTTCGTTTCGTGGTGGCGTCAGCCATTCTCCTGGGGCTGGTCCTTGTAACCGGGCAAGGCAGAGTTCTCGGACGTTACCTGGGGGACCGCTATTCGCTTCTACTCGGCATCACGCTGGCGGCGAGTTTCGGGCTTCAGTTCCGGGGCCAGACCGAGACCACTGCGGCCAAGGCGGCCATCATCATCAATGCCAGCGTTGTGCTTGTTGCCCCGCTGGGCCTCGTTTTTCTCAAAGAGAGAGTAGGGCCCCGCGCGATTGCGGCAATGTGTGTCGGGCTGGTCGGAGTTTATCTGGTCACAAAGGCCAGGGCGGGAAGCCCGGGGGAAGGCGGAACTCTGGCGGGTAATCTGCTGGTGGCGGGTTCATCCCTATCCTATGCGCTCTATGTGGTCTTCACCAAGTTGGCCGTCACAAGGCGCGACATCAAGGAGATGCCCTTTGTTACAGGCGTTTTTCTATGGTCACTCCCGGTATTCCTCGTGCCCGGCCTGCCCAGGCTGCTCTCAGGTCTCGACATGGAGAGGAATGCCTGGCTCGCCACTGGGTATCTGGCCGTCTTTTGCAGTGTGATTCCCTTCATCCTGTATACGGCCGCGATCAAGCATATTAGCGCTCTCACCTCGGCAATTGTGCTTCTGGCCGAATTGGTCTTCGGTGTTGTAATAGCTTTTCTCTTTCTCTCAGAATCCCTCGCCGCCTCAGCCTGGATAGGCTGCGCCCTTATCTGCGCAGGCATCTTCGTCGCCGGCACCCGCTCCGAACCCTCGAGCCGCCCGTCCGCTTGAGGCCGCAGCCGGACACGCCCGCTGCTGAGCGGGCAACATGCAAAGGGGGAACCAGCGATTAGGCAATTAGATAGGGGGGACGGTCTCGCTGGCCCAAGTTGTCTGTTTGTGCTAAAATGTAGAACATGAACTCACGTGAAATACCGCAAGCCACACGCCCGGATTCCCCACATCGCCCGCACCGGCTTCCCCGGCCGCGGTTGCTAAGTGGGGGGTATTCGGCCAAGGGGATTCCCGTACTCATGCTCCTTGCCGTCTGTGTGTGGTCACTTGCGCCGTCGGCGGGCGAATCGAAGCAGCACCGGCCGCCGGGTTCGTCCGGAGGCGTCCCCGTCTACGGGTATGAAGTCATTGATACGTTCCCCCACGATCCTAATGCATACACACAGGGCCTGGTATACGAGAGCGGTTTCCTCTATGAGGGTACGGGCCTCTATGGCGGCTCGTCCCTCCGGAAAGTGGTGTTGGAGACAGGGGAGGTGGTGAAGCGCAGAAACCTTGCTTCCGCCTATTTCGGCGAGGGCGTGACCGTCCGTTGTGATACCATCTATCAACTCACCTGGAAATACAATACGGGCTTTGTTTATGAAGAACTTGAGGAGTTCGAGCTGATAGAGACCTTCTCCTACCCCACCCAGGGTTGGGGTCTCACGCATGATGATACCAGCCTCATAATGAGTGATGGAAGCGACAAGCTCTACCATCTGGACCCGCATACGTATGAGGAGGTTGGACGCGTCTACGTTAGCGCCGACGGGGCCCCGGTCTACCAGCTCAACGAACTGGAGCTCATCAGGGGTCGGATCTACGCGAATATCTGGTATTCGGATTCAATCGCCGTTATAGAACCCGGGACCGGAGACGTTGTTGCGTGGCTCGATCTTTCAGGGATACTCCCAGGGCCGTCCCCCGGTGTTCTCAACGGCATAGCTTTCGACCCCGACAGCGTATGCATGTTTGTTACAGGCAAGTACTGGCCCAGTCTATTCGAGATCTGGGTTGATCCTCTGGACTATGCCCCTGAGATTGTGGCCTATAGCCCGCCCACACCTCTATGCGCATACATCGACAGCGCGCTTTCGCTTTCGGTGACGGCCCGGGACCTTGACCCCGCCGACCCGCTGGAGTACACCTGGAGCCTGAACGGTGCCGCTGACACCTCGGCTCATGATACCTGCTACACATATACTAGCTCCGTATCGACCGTCGACACCGTGGTCGCGAGCGTTACGGACGGCATTTTCAGCGACGCGGTGACCTGGGTAGTGTATGTGGAAATCGCCGGGGTGGAGGGCGGCGGCGGGCCGACGGGTGCTGCCGTTCCGGTTTCCTACCGGGTAAGCCCCAATCCTGTGCGCTCGTCGGCCGAAATCGATCTGGCCGTCGGCGGCCCGGGGTCAAGCCGCCATGTGCGCCTGACCGTCCACGATGTTTCCGGCAGGCTTGTGGCGACCCTCTTTGATGCCGGCCTCTCTCCGGGGGAGTACACCATGCAGTGGGACGGGAGAGATTCCGGCGGGAGGCGGATTTCCCCGGGTGTCTTCTTCTGCGTTCTCAGATGCGGCGGGGTAACGCAGTGCAGGAAGATCGTTGTGTGCGAATGAGCCCCACGAGCGGTCCGAAATGAGCTACCCCGGAAGCATTTAAATGCCGGTGTTGAGACTGACTGAGACAAGGTAAGACCGCCTTAAGAAACCGCCTCCCGAAACGTGCCGAAGTACGTTGACAAGCGGGTATACCTTGGATAGATTATAGAGGTTTTGCCTAACCTATCGGTGGAAAATAAAGCAAGGGGTCACGGGCTATGATTAAGGATGATGTTGCGGCAATTGTTGATAAGTATGGCTGTGGCCACGGCGGGCTTATAGCGATCCTCGAGGCAATCCAGGGTAAGCACGGGTATCTTCCCAAGGAGGCCTTGGAGGCTGTCGCCGAGAAGACCGGCCGGTCTATGGTCGACATCTATGGTGTTGCGACCTTCTTCCGGGCCTTCAGTCTGGAACCGAGGGGCAACCACCTCGTCTCTGTATGCTTGGGCACCGCCTGCCACGTGCGCGGCGGGCCCAAGATTCTCAATGAGTTCGAAAAGCAACTGGGCATTCACGCCGGCAAGACAACCACGGACAGGGAATTCACACTGGAGACTGTCAATTGTCTGGGCGCTTGTGCCCTGGGCCCTGTGGTTGTGGTGGACGGTCACTACTTCTCGGCGGTCAGCACGGTCAAGGTGAAGGACATACTTGACAGGACCCTGGCGGGGCTTGACCGGGTTGAGATAGAGACCGATCAGCGTATCTTCCCGGTTGAGGTAAGCTGCGCCCGTTGTAACCACAGTCTTATGGACCCGAGGCATCCGATAGACGGCTACCCATCTATCCGGGTCACGGTTTCAGTAGGGGAAAAGCACGGGTGGCTTGCCCTGTCCAGTCTTTACGGCAGCTACAACGTAGAATCCGAGTTCGATATACCCGGGGATGCGATAGTCGACATCTTTTGCCCCCATTGTCATGCCGAGCTCGTAGGTGCCGGCAGGTGCGTTGAGTGCGGTGCCCCCATGGTGCCGATGATCGTGCGGGGGGGCGGTCTCGTGCAGATATGTTCGCGGCGAGGCTGCAAGGGGCATCTCCTCGATCTGGGTGAAGACCTGGCCGTTTCTTGACCGGTCGTGTGACGTAATTTAAGGAGTGGTTTCTATGAACAAGCTATCGTCCGTAGAGAAATTGGCAGAATACCGGCGAGATATAATGGACTTGCGGGAGGAGCGGGACGGCAAGCCTACGCTTGTGGTCTGCGCCGGGACCGGTGGTCAGGCCAGCGGGTCCAACGATATCATCAGAATGATCAAGCGTCACATGCTGGAAAAGGGGCTTCAGGACAAGGTGAGGCTCCGCATAACCGGTTGCCAGGGTTTCTGTGAGATGGACCCCTTCATTCTGGTTCAGCCGGGCAAGCAGCTCTATCCGAAGCTCAAGATGGAGGATGTGCCGCGGGTCGTCGACGCGGCGGTTGCCGGGGAGGTGCTTGAGGACCTTCTCTACAGGGAACCGTTCAAGGTGAAACGATACCGCTGTCAGGACGACATACCTTTCTTCAAGGGGCAGACCCGTACCATACTCGGAAACAATGAACGGCTGGATCCGATAAGGATGGATGACTACATCGCCCAGGGTGGATACGCGGCGCTCGAGAAGGCATTCAGGCGAAACGATCCGGAGTGGCTCATTGACGAGGTGCTCAAGTCGGGCCTGAGAGGAAGAGGTGGCGGCGGGTTCCCGGCCGGCAAAAAGTGGCGGCTGGCCCGGGCCGCCAAGAGCAGGGACGGGCAGAAGTATGTAATATGTAATGCCGATGAGGGCGATCCCGGTGCCTACATGGACAGGAGTCTGCTGGAGGGGAATCCTCACGCCATAATCGAAGGAATGGCAATCGCGGGTATGGCAATAGGAGCCACCAAGGGTTTCATCTACGTGAGAAGCGAGTATCCCCTTGCCATAAAGCACACCCTCATCGCTCTTAGGCAGGCCCGGGAGACGGGACTTCTCGGCGAGGACATTCTGGGTACGGGTGTGGATTTCGATATAGAGATAATCCGCGGGGCTGGAGCCTTCGTGTGCGGTGAAGAAACCGCCATGATACGTTCCATAGAGGGATACATCGGCGAGCCGAGGCAGCGCCCGCCCTATCCTATCGACAGGGGCGTCGACGGCAGGCCGACCTGCATAAACAACGTGGAGACGTTGGCCAATGTACCGGTGATAATAGCCCGCGGCGCGGATGAATACGTGAAGGTCGGTGTGCCCAACAATACAGGCACCAAGATATTCTCGCTTGTGGGCAAAATAAGGAACACGGGTCTGGTTGAGGTCCCTCTGGGGACCAAGATCAGCCAGGTTGTCTACGACATCGGCGGCGGTTCACCGGGTGCGGCCAAGATCAAGGCCGTGCAGACCGGCGGCCCTTCCGGCGGATGTATTCCCGCCAGCATGTTCGATCTGCCCATCGATTACGACAGTCTTACCAAGGTCGGGTCTATCATGGGTTCGGGCGGCATGATCGTGATGGATGAGAACACCTGCATGGTGGATGTCGCCAAGTACTTCATGAAGTTCCTCAAGGATGAATCCTGCGGCAAGTGTTTCACCTGCCGCAAGGGCACCCAGCGGATGTATGAGATCCTCGACGACATAACCAGGGGTGTGGCCACTATGGAGCATCTTGATCTGCTGGAGGAACTCGCCGAAGTGGTTAAGGACACCACCATGTGCGGTCTCGGGCAGACAGCGTCCAACCCTGTTCTCTCGACACTCAAGTATTTCCGTCACGAGTATGAGGAGCACATTCTGGAGAAGCGCTGTCGGGCCTTTGTCTGCAAGGACCTGGTGGGGGCCCCGTGCGGTACTGCCTGTCCGGTCGGGACGGAGGCTTGGCGTTACGTAACCCATATCGCCAGGGGGGAGATGGAGAGTGCTTACAGGACTATCCGTGAGCCCAACCCCTTCCCATCGGTGTGCGCAAGGGTATGTCACCATCCATGCGAGATGAGATGCACGGCGGGCACGACCGGCAATAAACCGATTGCTATACGAGCTTTGAAAAGGTTCATAACAGATACTGTCGATCCATTGACATACAAGCCCCTGAGGAAGGTTGCCGCGAAAGACGCGCCCAAGATTGCGGTTGTAGGTGCCGGGCCTGCGGGTTTGAGCGCGGCCCATAAACTGTCGCTCATGGGTTACAAGATAACCCTCTTCGAGGCGGACCCCGAGCCGGGCGGGATGCTCATGAGTTGCATCCCGGCCTACCG
>Ga0180433_10006421_pt1 | contig 15410 bp, 9 predicted proteins | sample SS_ome_8_FD_132980 | JGI IMG/M metagenome (GOLD analysis project Ga0180433, IMG submission 132980) | Hypersaline lake sediment archaeal communities from the Salton Sea, California, USA - SS_1_D_1 metaG | ecosystem: Environmental > Aquatic > Non-marine Saline and Alkaline > Hypersaline > Sediment... | reverse complement strand
TCAATATAATCTATATCATATTGATCCAAAAAGAAGAAATCTATAGTCTTCGCTAGAAAAGTATCTAAAACGTTCTCTATTTTCACAAGTAAAAATAAAGTAAAGTTCTTAATTCCTTTTATCGATTGTCGAATATCTGTGGAATGAAACTGAGTTCCTTTCGATTGAAAAATATTATAATATTCTCTTAACATAGTTAAATAACCGCCTTTTTCTTTATCAAAAAAAACGCTTTTTTTTCCTATATTTGCTGAAAGTAAACTATATGGTTCATAAATAAGATTTTCTGGAAAATACGTAGACTCTATAAATAAATTTAGACAAGAATTATTTTCATAATTTAAACGAATTAAATTTCTACAGAAATCAGTAATAATTGTTTCATTTTCAGGTGTAAAATGTTTCTCTCCAATCAATAAAATATTCTTTCCTGTATCATTTATATTTTTATAATAAGTACAACTTTCTATAATATAATAATCTTTTATTTTTGGTTCAAGTAAATACTCTTTTATTGTTTCTGCTGGAGTAAAGATAAGATTATCTTGTGTATCATAAAAATATTTTCTTATATCAAAGTAATCTCTTTTTACTAATTGTTTATTACTTATCAATTCTTGACTTGTTCCCTGTTTTTTACTACTTGACACACTATCCCGATTTTCATTCATTATTCTATTATAAATTTGTTTTACTTTAATCTTTCTTAAGTTATCCAAAAGAATAGAATCTTCTTTAGGGTTTTTTAGATCCAGTAGTAAAGAAAATATTTCTTTTCTATTTATAAATTCGTCTCTTCTATTTATTTTATCCCGCAAAAGAATACATTTTAAATATGTCGAAGAAGAATTACCTTGTTTATCTGGGGTTGAACTAGATGATGAAGTTGATGATGATGATGATGATGATGATGATGATGATGATGATGATGATGATGATGATGATGATTCAATAATATTGTTTAGTATATCTTTATAGACTGGATTTATAATGTTTTTATCTTTCAAAGTTATAGCATCATTATACTTAATTACTGAAGACAATTTATCATACTTTGAATCTTTTTTATCCATTATATAAAAAAGTATCGAATAAAAGATATTATTTATGTCTAATTCTCTTCTAATTGATTCTACCAAATCTATCAATGATATATCTGTACTGTTCAGTTTTGGGGAAATCCCGTCAGAATTTATTATATAAGTAACTTTTTGAAAAGAAAAATAAAATTGAATTATACTAACGTTATATTTAATAATTTCATACAATAGATTAAGTATATCTGATATATCTTTATATAGACCTTTTGTATCATTCACTGTAATATTGATAACATTGATAGCACGATAATCATCATTATCAACTATATAAGGAGAACATTTAAATTCTATTCTTTTTTCTCCGGATAGGAAAGTTATCACATCCAAGTTATAAGATTTTTGAAGAAAATAGATACAATCTTCCATACTCATTTCTTGATTTTTAGGTTGTCTTAGTTCAATCTCTCGTAAACGTCTTCTATTTATTTGGTTTATCATATTTATTTTTAGTTTTATTTAAAAACTTATTAAATTTTTATAACCATTTTTTTATATCTTTATAAAAAAATATTAAGAAGAATTATTTACATTATTCATTGCAGTTGATAAATTTCCAATCATTCCCTGTAATGAACCCATCATTTTATTAATATCTAAATCTCCACTCGACATTCCCTTATTCATATCCTCCATTAACTCTCCAAATAATCCACTACTCATAATCCCAGTCATCATTTCAGCAGGGTTTGATGTTTTACTTGGATCAATATGTTTTCCAACCTTATCCATAATATTAGATAAAAAATCATCTTCATTCGTTTCCCCCGAATTAGAATTCTTCTTCTTATTTTTCTTTTTCTTCTTATTCTTTTGTTGTTTTAAGATTTGTTTCGCCTGACTTGTTGGAATTAATACTGCTAGTAAAGTTAATAAATGTTGCCATAATATTTTTATATCCCCCTCCGAACAATCTTCAAAAATAGGTTTTAAATCAATATAAACTTTATCACTATATTCAATCTTCCATTGTTTTATTAACGTGGGACTATTTTCAAGAATTGCATCTTCATTTTCACGAACAAACTCATAAAATAAATGAATATGTTTTTTAATTGGTTCCTCATGAACAATTCCAGTTTTTTCCATTAATAAATCATATAATTCTAACGAATGTTGATTTTCTCCATATAAATCACGAAGACAATGAATAAAATCTACAATACATTTAAATAAAAAAATAGTATCTTCTTGTCTTGGTTCGACTGGGATAATTTGACTTTGAGATTCTTCCATCGTTTTTTTTCTTAAAAAGTTTATCCATTTAAATCAATTTTTAAAAATGATTTAAATATTTAATTTCTATCAATAAAATCAAAATGGCATCATCTTTTCGTACTTATGAGGAGTCTTATACTTCATCAACAGAAAAAGAAAATTATGAAAAAATAACATTTAATATTGAAAGTAAAGAAGTTTTTCAGGAAATTTTAAAACGATATGAGATTGTATTTGTTGATGTTTGGGCTAATTTTTGTGCTCCTTGTAAAATGTTTTCACCAATGTATGATAAATTAGCATTAGAATATAAAACTAATTTTGAAAATAACCAAATAATATTTTTAAAAGATTGTATTGATGATGAAACAATAGAATCCATTCATGGAAATAATATAAAAGCAGTTCCAACCTTTTTTCTTTATTTACATGGAAAGTTAGCGGGTACAATGTTAGGGGTAAATATTCAAAAAATGAAAGAGGTATGTAATATTTTATTATCGATTCATTCTACTGATAAATTAGAGAAAAAAGAGATAATGGAAAGAAGATTAGAGGATATTTATGGACAAAAACTTTTAGAAAAAAATGAAGAATTAATAAATGATATAAACGATAAAAATATTGGTGTTTGTTAAAAATTTTTTTTTAATTCTATAATTAAAAAAATGAATATACTAATTAAAATAAAACATCATCTTGATATGTTTTTCTTCCCATTTTTAACCTGTTATGGATTTGAAACAAAATTTCTAGGGATTAATTTGAATATATTTTTTAAAGTGGTTGTAACTTTGATTTGGTTAACTTCAATTATTTCTTTATGTTTTCTAATTAATGAGTTATCGAAAAGAAATGGTGAAGTAAAAGAACAGAATAAAACTAGAAAAACTATAATAGATCTTACATTAAGTTTTTTTCTAATCACTACAATTTTATTTATGATTCTAATTTTAGTGAATTCTTATATTATTTATGTATTCTCGGAAGTAAATAAACCGACACAAATTATCAAGGGTTTATTTAGTTTAGGGTTTTTTATATATTTTATATATTATTGTATTTATATGAATGCATATTATAATCCATCTATAAAAAAAGTGGAAGAAAAAGAAGAGACAACAGAAGAGGAAAAAAATATAAAGTATATATATAATAAAGATAAGAATAATGGAACTTTAATGTTTTTCGGGTTTTTGTTTGCTTTTCTTTGTCTTTTTTTTATTTTAAATATTCCCTACTTCCCTCTAATGAAGATTGGAAAACAATATAGAAACTTTATATCTGATTTTTTTCAGTTAAATATATCAAAAGAAAGTAATACAAATTTTGGGGGGTCTTATCTATCCTTACGTCCAACAGGAGGGGGTTGTATTATTATTTAATAATGGAAGATAATAGAAAGAATAGTTACTAAGATTATAATAATTAAAATAATATGAAAAGGTGAAAAAATATGAAAAGATTTTTTCTCTACTTTCTGTCTTTTATCTGGAAAATAAGTATCTAAATATACCTTCATATTTTTATTCATATAATCTACTCTATCTTTTATTAATTTTTCATTTGGAATATTTGAAATATTATTCATCTTTATATCATTTACAATATAAAATTCTTTATTTGGTTCTGTCTCCGACATTCCTAGTGTATTTTCTTTTGTCTTTATAATATAGTATTTTTTACCATTATACACTGTATAGATATTTACTTTCGAATAAGAAGAAATAAAATTCACATATTCTGTATTTTTTATTGTCTCTATATAAAAAAAATTTGACTGGTCTGTTTTATCTTCTGTATAATTAGCCCATAAAAATTTTTTATCTCTATGGTTATATGTTAAAACCAGACTTGTCTCTTTATAAAAAAAATAAATAACATCGTTATTATGAATTCTTGTAACTTCTCCTGTAGAAAAATCATAACCTTTTATAATCATATAAAAATCTGTAATCATCGCAGACTCTTTTACAAAATTATACTTATATGGTAAAAAACTTTCCAGAACTAATCCATCTATTTGAAAATTAATAATATCGTAATTAAAAACTAAATCGGATTTTAACTGGTTATATGTATCATTAATCGAAGGAAACATATTATTATCTCTGAAGAATGTAATATCAACTCCTTCCTCTCTTGAAAGGTAAGTTCCATTTTTTTCCGTACTTATTAAACTTGTTGCGATAGGACGATTTTTATAATCAACTGTATTTAAAGGAAGACAATAGTTAGGGATCGATTTATTTTTAAAATCAACATGGATTCCAGCACCACACCAATTTGATTTTTCACAAATTTCTTTACAATCTTCGACTGAAATATTACGAATACATTCTCCATTGATACAATCAATACAAGAGGTTCCAGAACCAAATGGTTTCAAACTATATTCTTTATCAATAATCATTTATTTTTAAACAATAAAATATAAAAAAAACAAGAAAAATTAAAAAAAGTTCAAAAACAGATGGAATATTTTTTTCATAAATTTCAATTTCTTTTGGTGTTGTTGATATTTTATAAATAGGATCACTATCTGTCTGAACAAAAACATTTTTATTTTTTATACTATTCATAATTGAATTTGTACAGTCCATTAATGACTTAAATCCAGACGAGTCATTCGAAGGGAGACAAATATTTTCTCCATTGGGTTTCCAATATCGAAAACTTGGTTCTTTTTCATAAACATAGAAAAATTTAGTAAGATAAGGATTATATTTATTATACCAGACTACTTTTTTATTTTCTTTTGTTGGTAAAAAATTAAACTTCCTTGTCAGTTCTTTATCATTTTTTGCTTCTTCATCATATAAAATTGTTTTAAAAATTTCATTTTGTTTATAACTTATATATAAAAGGGTTGTACCTGGAAAGGGATAGATAAATGTTTTAAAAAGTAAATAGATTGGTTTTACTTTTCTCTTTGTAATAGGAATTATTTGTGTTGTTTGATAAGGAAATTTATCATGAAGATACATACGAACAACTGTTGAACCACGTCCAAATAAGCCAAAGTAATTATTCGATAATACATGGAATTTTTTATAAAGTTTCCAGGAATTTTTCATTTTCTCTTTTTCATTTTTATCTATTTTCCAATCGATCCAAAAATCACCACTATTATCAGTAAAATGATAAAATGTATCATTCGTTGTTTCATATTTCCATAAAAAAATAGGTATAAAATAATTATAATGTAATTTTTTCGTCATTTATAATAAAATGGAATATAAAATTTTTTATCGTAATAAATTTATACCAAATAAAAGTATTTCGGTTCCTTACTTTGATCTATATAAAGAACAAGAAGAAACTGCAAATATCTTTCAAAATAATTTCTATGCAGAAGAACAAAAAAAAAATATACTAAACTATCTAAAAAATAAATTTTTTTTAAATAATAAGGTTGCATTACTATGTCCTAATAAAAACGAATGTTCTGTCCATTCGAAAAATAACGAATTTGAATATAGTCTATGTAAAGATACAAATTCTATTAGTAGTTTTTCTTTTTTTGAAATTATTTCTATACTTTTAGTCTTTATTCTATTTATAAATATCTTATTTCTTTCAAATGATCCCAATTCATAATATTTTTTAAATAAACTGAATTTTTCTTTCGAAAGATTTTCTTTTTAAAGAATGAATTAATTATTGTAGTCTATTGTTTCGAATAATCTTTTCTATTGTTATTTTTTTATCAATTATGAAACTCTTTTTCTATTTTTTGTTTTAGTTTTCCAATTGCTTGTGCAGGATCAACCGTTTAGGTGCAAATTATCTTTTAGATATTGTTGTTTTTGGAAAAGCATGTGCGGAAAATATAAGTTCTATATCAAAACCAGGAGATCCTATTGATAAATATGACTCTGAGAATCTACAAGAAGATATAGATAAATATGAAAGACTATTTTCTAAAAAAGGTGATATTTCAAGTGGAGAATTAAGATATGAGATGCAAAAAATCATGCAACAATATGGAGGCGTTCTTCGAAACGATTAACTTTTAGAAGAAGGGGTTGAAAAATTAAATAAAATCTATAAAGATTATCAATATGTTTCTTTAAACGATAAAAATAAAGAATTCAATACAGAATTTATTGAACTTGAAAATCTACTACAAAATTCACTAGTAACTTTATATAGTGCAAATTTTCGAAAGGAAAGTCGAGGAGCTCATTCTCATGATGATTATCATAAAAGAGATGATAAAAATTGGTTGGTTCATACAACTGCTCATTTACGAAATCATAATGTACATCTTTCCAAAAGAGATGTTATCCTTCAAACCTTAAACGATGAGGTTGAACCAATTCCTCTCACAAAACGAATCTATTAAAAATAAAGATATTTTCATTATAAAACTGAAAAAGAATTTACTATTTTATAAAAATAGTAAAGAATATTTTATTCATTCTTTAATAAATGTCATATTCTTCCAAGACACATCCATTACAAACCTATGTTCATAATGGTGGACAGACCGATCTTCTTGCATTTCAGTATAATAAAAAACTAACTGATTATTTTCCATCAACTATCTATTATCCAGAAAAATTATATAAGAAAATACCAAAAGAATTTCAGCCCTATAAAACAATATGGAAAGATTTTATATTACCTCCTACAGACCAAGGTAGTTGTGGTTCTTGTTGGGCCTATGCAGCAACCAATACCTTATCGGATCGTTATAATATTTGGGCTGGGAAAAAAATTACAAATGGATTATCTCCTTTTTTAATTTTAAACTGTAATTTATTTGCGACTTTTTTTAAAAATGAAAAAATTGTAAATGAAATTGATTATGAAACATGGAATAAAGAAACTGGATGTTATGGAAATATATTAATTGCATCGATTCTCTATATTTATTTTTTTGGAATCCCCTCTTTAGATTGTTATCCTTATGATATTAAAAACTTAAATGAATTTAAAGCACAAAGTACAAATTTCTCTTTTTATAATCCATCTAACTCCAATATAAATCTAAAAGATTCTACATTTAATCTTACTAATTTTGATTCGAATCAAGTATCTCCCTCGTGTGCATTTGCAACACAAGGACAACCACCTCCTTTTCGATTATGTCAAAATCTTATCGATGTTAATAAATATAAAGTTTATTCCTCTTCTGTACAGAGTTTTTCCATAACTCATTTTTATTCGATTAAAAATATAGAAGAACAGATACAGTTAGAAATTCTATATAATGGTCCAGTTTTATCTGCATTTTTAATATATGACGATTTTTATACCTTTAATCCAAAAGAATCCATTTATATCCATAATTCAAATGATTTTTTAAACCCAACAGGTGGACATGCAATTGAGATTGTTGGGTGGGGGGAGGAAAATGAAATAAAATATTGGTGGATAAAAAATACTTGGGGAGAAAAATATGGTATTGGTGGTTATTTTCGAATATTACGAGGAGAAAATATGTGTCATATCGAACAAAATGTTCATGGGTTTTTTCCTGATTTATATATCGACTATCAAAACTACGAAAAAATACAGAAATATATGTACCAGATTGAAAAATATAAATTTTTAAAAAGTATTCAAAGTGATAAATTAGTAGATTTAGTTCAAAAAGTTTTAGATTATATAAAAAATACAGAACATAAAGGTAAAAAAGTAACTGGAAATTATTTTATAAAAGAATATTTTAAAAAATATAATTCTTTTGCGTATTCTATTATGGTTCGTTCCTCTTTACTTTTTTTCTATTATTCAAATAATTATATTAGTACCCTTACTGGAAATACAATACCTCTTGAAACTGGGGTAGTGAATGAAGAACTATCTACAATTGGATATAGAAAAAATTTATCGTTAGTAAAAAATTATTCCTCTAATTACAATATTATTTTTATTTTTATCTTTATCCTTATATTTTTTAGTTTTATTTTATATATGAATTAATATAGATAACCTTTATTTTCTTAAAATAAAGTTTAGATAAAGTAAAAGAATATCATAAATATTTTATTTGTTTCATATATTTTATAATACTTTTCGTATTTATTAGAGGTTGGTTCTTCACGAGAATCAAATGTAAAAATATTATATTTATAATAATAATGCATAATGGAATGAATTGTATTTAGTTGTATTTCTATAATTGACGAGTTTAATTTATATAATATAAAAAAAGGTTGTATCATATCTTTACTTTGAAAAAAATTATAGTATAATGTTTTTTCTTTTAATGAATATAAATCATCCTTATATTCTTTTAATAAAAATAATTTTTCAAGAGGTTCTTTATCTACTGGAAAGATAAAAAAGGATTGATAGTTTATATTCTTAAAGGCACTATTTGATAGTTGGATATAATTATCTTCTTTTCTATCAAATTGTGATGAAAAATGATAGAAACTAACTGTATTTTTATTTTTCCATTCCTTTATCTTATCTAAATTATAGGTTAAATTCCAAATTAAAAAGTAATTAATAATATTCTCTAATTCTTTTGGAATACATAACTTTTCATTTTTATAAATCCATTCATTTCTATTTTTATGAATCGATATATTATTTACTTTAAAATCTTTCTTCATAATAAATTCAATATTATTTTTTTTAAACGTTTCAATTATGATTTCTTTTTCATTTTTTAATTGATCATCTATTTTTAAGAATTTTCCAAACTCAATTAAAATATAATCTTTTAGAATATTAATGATTTGATAGATAGAACAGAAAGATAAAAAATCATTTCTATTTTCTCTTATATAAAATAAGATAGGATGGAAATCAATCTCTTTAAAATTAATATATTTTTCATCGGTTTGGAAAGGAATTGAAATATTTTCATCAATATCAATAATACTATATTTTGTATTTATCTTTAAAAATTCAATCTTTTTAGAGAATAGATTTGATTCCTTTAAAAATTTTGAAACTTCTTCAAGTGTAGGAATATATTTAATAGAATGAACATTTATAATATCCATAGGAGGTAATGTTTCTTTAAAATAAAGTGGTATTTTCTTTACAATAAGAATTCGTAACTGACCATTTTTTGAAAGAATTTGATTTTTTTCATATGATCGAATGGTACGAAATCTATTATAAAATGAAAAAGAAACAGGACTATATATTTCATTTGTTTGATATATTTCTAGATTTTTTTTATAAATTGATAAAAGTTCTGAATATAAAGAATGTCTTGGATGAACTACCATTTTATTATCATATCCAATAATTTCATATCGTATAGGATTTGTATGCTCTAATAATAATAATATTGGATTATTTTCATATATAATAAATCTATAATTAAAATTCGACTTTGGTAGAATAAAATCTCCATTTTGATTGAATACAATAATATTTAATTGAAAAAAAAATTGAACTAAAGAATAAACATTAGATATAGAGATAGGCTCATCTTTATTATTTAAATAAGAATAAATTTCCTTAAAATTATTATCTATATTTTCTTGCGACACTAATGGTAAATTTTGTTTTTTAAAAAACTCATCTCGTAAAAAAGGTTTTGGTATATAGTTTTGACTTAATTCATATAGAATAGAAAAATCACAAGCATATAATAGACTAGAATGAATAAGACTATTACTAATTCCAATACGAAAAAAATTTGTCGTAGGAGATAAAAATAAAAAGAAATCTCTTAAAATAGGGGATAATTCTCCAATCTGACCAGTATGTTCGATAACTTTATTTTTTTTTATTTTATAGATAGATGGTAGTTTTACTTCTTTCTCTATTTCAACTTTTTCATAAATTAGTTTTTCAATTTTACTATTTTTATTTTTCTGTGGTAATTTAAAACAACAAGGTGCTTTTCCTTCGAATGGATGATCTTTTGATAAATTTTTAATATTTACATATCCAATAAAAGGATCTGTGTCACTATCACAGTAATAATATACAGGTTCTATTGTTGAATTTTTATATGGAATACTCTCTTTTGGAAATTTCATCACTCTATTTTCAATATCTTCCTCACTCAGATTTAATTTATTTAATTCTTCTTCTGTTTTTATTAATTTAGGTTTCCTTGGTTTTTGACAAGTACGAACATATTCACCAGGAAAAATATCTTCGTTTTCGTATCCAAGTGAACCTACTTTCGATGATAAAATTACTTCTGTTATAGGATGTGGAATAATCCTTGTAATATATTGTTTAAAATATTGTTCTACCGATACTTTTTTAAGATTATAAAAATTTAATAATCGTCCCATAATATTTTTAAAACTAAGTAATACATTTTCATTTACTGCACGATGTATCTTTACTAAAATATAAAAGTTCTTATCTTTTCGTAGAGGAATTAAAGTTGCAGTAATATCTCCAAAACGAGAAGTTTCTTTATTCCATCCACCAACCTCAATCTTTTCAATTTCCTCTTTTGTTTCTGTTATATTTTTAAAGTATAAATATATACTATTATTATCTCTTGTTATTTTATCCGTATCATTTAGAAGTAAAAATTTTTGAAATAAAGAATCATTCATAATTAAGTCTGCTAATAAATAACTTTGAAAGGATGAATTTTCAAATATAAATGTTCCTAAAATACCAGAAGGTTTCTCTGATATAATTTTAAATTTTGATTTTTCCATATGTAAGAATTGAAAGACACTTTCAATATCATTACAGTAACTATTATTTAACAGTAAAACTTGTAATAATATTCCTTTTTTTATATTTTTACAAAAAATCTGTACATTTTCTCCCTCACGATAAATATATAAATTATCATTATTTTCTGTTTTACTTTTTAATTCTGTATTACCAAAAAATTTATAGAATTTTTTATAGTGTGCTGCTGGTAAATACTCATTTAGTCGAATATTATTAAATATTATTCCTGTATTATATTCTTTTGTTTCAATTTCATAAGTAAAGATACGACCATTAAATTCTGTCTCTGTAAAAGATAAAGGTTCTATACCATTAAAAAATTCAAATGATTCTTTTGATAAATTATATTGATTCTTTATAAGATTTGTTTCTCTTTTATTTAAAAAATAAATTGATTCTAAAACTTTGATATCACTTATTAAGTCATGTTCAAATGTTTTTGGTAAAAAGTATTTATTCATTAAATTTATAAATTGTTTTATATAAATATCAATTTCTAATCCTTTTTGTCGTACATTTTTATATTTATCTTCAAAATAATTATATTCTTGATTTTTTTGAACAGTAGGAACAATAAATATTGTTTTTGGTTTCTCCGTCTCTTTTGTAGAAACCGATTCTTTCAAGGTTTTCTCCGTCTCTTTTGTAGAAACCGATTTTTTCAAGGTTTTCTCCGTCTCTTTTGTAGAAACCGATTTTTTTGATTTTACAGCAGATGGTAGTTTTATTTTCTTCTTTTTTAGTCTTTTTGGTATTTTTTGTCGAATATTAGGTAAAGAAAAAATTATAATATAAAATAGACAATAATATAAATAGACTCTATCATTATATTTTTGTTTATTTGGAGAAATATCAAATTTTTTTACTAGTTCTTCTAATAGTTCAAAATTTATCATTAATAGTCCATTTTCTTTATTTTGTATTCGAAATAAATCTAATTCAAAAAGATTTAGAAAAAATTGTTTCTTTTTATTTTCTAGAAAATCAATCCAACTAAAATCTTTTTGAAAAAAAGAAAAAATGTTATAATCTTTATTAACGGAATAAAATATCTTCTTATCTATATCTTCCTTTGTATCTGTTGGATAAATATCAAGAGAAATTATTTTATTCGATTTAAAAATAGGAATAGAATATGTTTTTACTGTTTTTTTATCCATTTTGATTAATTAAAAAACTTTTTTTTATATTAGGAAGAAAAAAATTGATTATTTATTATTTTTCATATTTTTTTTTAAAATGTTGGATAAAAAATATTGGGAAAATACTATTCTAGAAAAAACAATAAAAAGTTATTATGAAGAATATGACCAATCAGAATTACAAAAAAGTAATTTTAATAATTTTATTCACCATCGACTACATAAAATAATTGAAGAAGAATCACTACTTGAAGTAAAAATTAATGATAATGAGTTATTTCGTGTATGTTTTGATAATATCTATGTAGATAAACCTTATGTTATTGACGAGAATAGAGATTTACGATATATTACCCCAATGGAGGCACGATTTCGAGAATTAAACTATGCAGGTTGTATTTTTTCAAATATAAAAACTTGTAATGTAATTAAAGATAAAGACGGTAACGATATTGAGACAAACCCTAAAATATATTTGAAAAAACTAATTACAAAAATTCCTATAATGATTCAATCTTCAAAATGTAATTTATATGGAAAAACAAAAGAAGAGAAGGTCTATGAAGGAGAATGTGAATATGATAATGGTGGGTATTTTATTATTAAAGGAAAAGAAAGAGCGTTGGTATCACAAGAACGAATGAATTATAATGTTGTATATGTCTTTGAACAAAAACCCTCTCCTAAATTTCAAATGGTCTCTGAAATAAGAAGTATGTCCGAGGAAACAAGACACTCTGTCTTTGTTCAGATGAAAATCTATAATAAAAAAATTGTTATCCAACTACCTTATATTCAACAAGAGATTCTATTAGGTGTTGTTTTTCGTGCCTATGGATTTACACTTAAAGAGATTGAAATGATTTTACGATTAAATTGTGTCCTATATAAAGAGAATAAAATTATTGAAAGTTATATTCAATCCATTCTTCTTGATGCAGATAAGATAGGGTCTCAAGAAAAAGCAATATTTCATATTTGTGAATATTCTTTAAATACAATTATGAAAGAAAGGAAACAAAAATATATTATTCAAATTTTAAATAATGAGTTATTTCCTCATCTTGGAGTACCCTCTTTAAAAGAACATAAAGCAATGTTTCTTGGTCATATGTTAAATAAATTACTAATGACATATACAGGATATCGTAAAATGGATGATAGAGACCATATTAATAATAAACGATTAGAATTAAGTGGGTATCTATTATGTGAACTATTTCGTACTTTATTTAAACGATTTATAAGAACGATTGAACCACAGTTAGAAAAACGACAAGATATTGTCGTAATTACAAATCGTCTTAATATGATTACGTTAGGTATAAATCATTGTTTCGCAACAGGAAACTGGGGTGTTCCAAAAAGTTCTTATATTCGTTTAGGTGTTTCTCAAATATTAAATCGTCTTACTTATACTTCTTTTTGTTCTCATTTACGACGAATTTTAATTCCTATTGGGAAAGAGGGGAAAAATACAAAAGTTCGACAAATCCATACCTCTCAAATTGGATTTATATGTCCTCATGAAACCCCTGAAGGACAACAAAGTGGTATTGTAAAGAATATGACTTCTTTTGTAAATATATCAAATCAACATAATTTAACTTTATTACGAGATATTCTAGAATCTATTGAATATCTAGAAACAAATATTAAAGATATCTTTCAATTATATCCTTTTCTATCAAAATTAAATATATATTATATATTTATGAATGGAAATTTAATTGGTTTTACACGAAAATTTAAAGAATTCTGGAATTTACTATATAAACTTCAATTTCAAAATGTTATCTCCAGTAATGTTTCTTTTAGTTATTCTGATATTGATTTAGAAATTCATATCTTTAGTGATGAAGGTCGTATTCAACGACCCTTATTTCCAAGAAGAAACTTTCCAACTATAGAGGATTTAGAAACAAAAAGTTTTCAAGAATTAGTTACAGAAGGAAAAATTATTTACCTTGATTCCTACCAAATTGAAAATGAAATTATTGCAATGACTAAAGAAGAAATGGAAAGTAAACCTTATTATACCTATTGTGAAATTCATCCATCAGTCATTTCTGGTTTAAGTGTATCTTTAATTCCATATAATGAACATACACAATCTCCTCGTGTAACGTATCATGCTGCAATGGGAAAACAGGCAATAGGATTACCTTTTTCAAATATAGAATATCGTGTTGATACAATGAATCATATTTTATCCTATCCAGAGAAACCTTTAATTCAAAGTCATCATGCAGAATATAATAATGGTAATGTCCTTCCTTTTGGTAATAATTTAATAGTTGCTATTTTAACCTATACAGGTTTTAATCAAGAAGATAGTGTTATTATGAATAAAAGTGCAATTGAAAGAGGATTATTTCGTTCCTTTGCCTATAAAATGTTAGTGGTAGAAGAAAAAAAGAAATCAACTTTAATTATGGAAAAAATTGAACTTGTTCCTCGTCAATATCAAAATAATAGTTTTGATTATTCAAAATTAGATGAAAATGGTATTATAAAAGTTGGAACTTTTGTAGGAATTGGTGATGTAATTGTAAGTAAGTTACAAAAAATTACAGATAAAACAAATAATGATAAATGGCACGATAATAGTATTATTATTAAATTAGGAGAAGAAGGAATTGTAGATAAAGTATATATTACAACAAATATTGATGGATATAAAATTATAAAAATTCGTATCCGTATTTATAAAATACCAGAAATTGGAGATAAAGTTGCTAGTCGATGTGCACAAAAAGGAACTGTTAGTGTAATTTTAAATCAAGAAGATATGCCAGTAACACAATCTGGTATTGTTCCAGATCTTATTATTAATCCTTTATGTATTCCATCTCGTATGACTATTAATCAGTTAATTGAATGTTTTGGTAATAAATCATCCGTCGAAAAACTAAAAAAACGATATTGTACTGCCTTTTCCCATCATAGTCAGAATATTATTCCTTATCTTCAAAAAGAATTAGAAGAATGTGGCTTTGAAAAAAATGGTAATGAAATTATGTATAACGGAATGACTGGGGAACGATTACAAGGAAGTATTTTTATTGGTCCTACTTATTATCATCGTTTAAAACATTTAGTCAGTAATAAGATTCATGCACGTAATCACGGTAATATTCAGGCATTAACAAGACAACCCCTTGAAGGTCGAAGTCGAGATGGAGGATTAAGATTTGGCGAAATGGAGAGAGATTGTGAACACCATTCTGTTCCAATTCCCCTAAATTGTGGATTAAGTATAAAAATTGGTGAAATGGGAGATAAAGGATGGAATGTTCTTGGATGGGATGAAAAACAAAAAAAT
>Ga0180433_10006420_pt1 | contig 15412 bp, 18 predicted proteins | sample SS_ome_8_FD_132980 | JGI IMG/M metagenome (GOLD analysis project Ga0180433, IMG submission 132980) | Hypersaline lake sediment archaeal communities from the Salton Sea, California, USA - SS_1_D_1 metaG | ecosystem: Environmental > Aquatic > Non-marine Saline and Alkaline > Hypersaline >... | reverse complement strand
CTTTGTGCCCCTCACTGCTGTCAGTTCGCCTGGCTTAGTCGCCCCCACAATAGCCGATGCCCTCGACTTCTCCTTCCACGAGGAGCAGGATCCCAAAGAACAACTCCTGGGCTACCTGCGTGAAAAGGAGTTGCTGCTGGTGCTGGATGGTCTGGAGCATATCCTGGAGGGGAGCACGTTCTTGACCGAGATGCTTCGGCGTGCGCCGGCCTTGGTCCTTCTGGTCACTTCGCGGGAGCGGTTGAACGTGCGGGAGGAATGGGTCTATGAGGTGCGGGGCTTAACCTATCCCCGAGAGGAGATGGTGGGCGACGGAAAATCCTACAGCGCGCCATCAGAATGGCCCTTTTTGAAGAATGATGGGGCGCTATCACGTTCTAAAGGCGCCATTCCGATGGACGCAGTGGCGTTGTTCCAGCAGTGTGCCCGCCGCGTGACCCAGCGCTCCGCGCTTGATGAGGCGGACATACCCTCCGTCGTGCGCATCTGTCAGTTGGTGGAGGGCATACCGCTGGGCGTCGAGTTGGCTGCTGCCTGGTTGCGTGTGCATTCCTGTCGCGAGATCGCTCGAGAGATCGAACGCAGTCTCGATATTCTGACGACTCGCCTGCGCAACGTGCCCGAACGGCACCGCAGCATCCGGGCGACCTTTGAGCATTCCTGGCAACTGCTCTCAGAGACAGAGAAGAGCGTTCTGGCCCGGCTGTCCGTCTTCAGAGGAGGGTTTCAGCGGGAAGCAGCCGCCGTGGTGGCGGGAGCATCGACGGCGACGTTGTCGGCATTGCTGGATAAGTCCTTGATCCGCCGTGCCTCGTCCAACCGGTATGACATACACGGGCTGCTCAAGCAGTACGCAGGTGAGAAACTTCAGGACAACCCGCAGGCGGTTGAGGATATCCAGATGCAGTACATCCAGTATTTCGCTGCTTTTCTGGAACGACGAGAGGAGCGCTTGAAGGGAGCGGGACAGAAACAGGCCCTCATGGACATTGCCCTGGAGATCGAAAACGCGCGCCGGGCCTGGAAACTGGCCGTGTCGCGCGGCTGTGTTCGTGAGATCGAACAGAGCGTGGACAGCCTGTACCATTTCTTCAACTTGCGCGGGCGATTTCGGGAGGGCATCGAATGCTTCGACCAGGCGACGGAGCGATGTGACGGAGATGAGCAGCAGGGGTGTGTCCTGGCCAAAGTGATGTCCCGCCGAGGGGCGCTCTGCGGTCCACTGGGACGGTATCAGCAGGCAAGAACGTACCTGGAGCGAAGTCTCGCGGTTTTCGAGCGCCTCAAGGTGCAGACTGAGCAAGTCTTCTGTCTGGTCAACCTGGCGGACGTGGCCCGCAAGCAGGGCAAATACCAGGAAGCGGAGCAATTGGCTCAAGAGGCGCTGACGCTGTCCAGACAGATTGAAGATTATCGGGGTACAGCGCGTTCACTCTTCCTGCTGGGCGTGATCCGATATCGAAACGGGGACGTGGAACGAGCAGAGGTCCTGCTGAATGAGAGCCTGGCAACAGCCCGCGAAAGCGGCGATCAGCGGCTCATGATGTCCGCTCTCAATGCGCTAGGTGACGTGACCTGTCATCGCGGGGACTACGCTGAAGCACAGACTGTGTTTGAGGAATGCGTTGCGTTGAGCCGCGAGTTGGACGACCGGTACAGCGTCGCGGTGCACCTCAATAACCTGGGCACCGTACTGCACGTCCTTGGGAAGTACGGGAAGGCTCGTCTGTACTACGAGGAAAGCCTGGAGATTTGTCGGGGGATCGGCGACCGGACGGGACAGGCCATCGCGCTCAGCAACCTGGGCGAGGTGGCCCACGCGCGCGGCGCGTACTGCGAAGCGTTGGACTGTTACCAGGAGGCGCTGTCGATTGGACACGACATCCAGGATCAGCGGACCATCGTGGCGTGCCTGAACAATCTCGGAGACACCGCCTGCGCCTTGGGGGACTACGCAGGGGCCCAGGCCTACCTGGCTGAAGCGCTGGAGATTGCCATGCAGACGCAAGTCGTGGCGATGCAGTTGAAGGCCTTGGTCAACCTGGCCGTCCTCTTTGCCAAACAGGATCGGAGAGAGCGGGCGGCAGCGCTGCTTGGACTGGCGTATCATCACCCTGCCAGTCACCGAGAAACCCAGGAGCAGGCGGAGCGTCTGCTGGGAGAAATGGAACTCACTTTGCAGGATAGGGCTCCAAGGTCCTGGGATGTGGTTGTCGCCGAGGTGCTGGAGGAGATTTCTTCCAACGCCGCACAGCCTGGCGAATGAATTCGCAGGCTACAATTGCGAAACCTGCCTTCGCAGGTTAGGTTCTGGTCGCCGGGCGGCCTGTGGCCGCCTTGCGACTTTGCAGCCGTAGCCTGTGGTTTCAACCACCGGGCTGTAGAAATGTGACATTGTCAAGATACTCGACTCCTCGCTTCCTGGCTTCTCGCCTTTCGCGTTCTCTCCAACAGAACCGCTTCCCATCACACGGCCTATGCCTGTGGAGGGAACCTCACGAAACACGCTTCACGTTTCCCGTCCTACACCTTGCGCGACGGCAAACCTGAACCCCTCACCATTCCTCCTACGTCCAGACCCCCAAACTATCTGCCACTCATCTATATGAAACATAACTATATACTAAGTATCTATTGACAAGTTGCACATAGTGTGATATACTATGGAACGAGGCAAGGGAGTAGCATTGGTGCGTTGGACGCAACTAACGCACGATTGACGACAGAAGGAGGTGAATGATATGCCAGGATTTGATGGAACGGGACCGCAAGGGATGGGGCCGATCACAGGACGCGGCGAGGGCTACTGCGCGGTGGTGCTCCCTGAGTCGGGCCGGGCACCCTACGGATATGCAGGGGTGCAGGGCGCCCCGGTGCGCTCGGGAGCTCCGGTCACTCGTCCCGCACTCGGAGCCCGCTTTGCCCGTGGGCTGCGGCCGATGGGGCGGCCTGGGCGCGGGTTTGGCCGTGGGCGACGCCGCGGCGCGCGCGGAGGGCGAGGCCGCCGGTCTGCCCAATGGTGAACGGTGTATATTCGTGAGCGATCATGCAATGGTACAAGGAGGTGAATGATATGCCAGCAGGAGATGGAACTGGACCCGGGGGAATGGGACCGATGACCGGACGCGGGGCCGGCTACTGCGCCGGCTACGACGCGCCGGGCTACGCGAGCCCAATGCCCGGTCGCGGCTTCGGCCTGGGCTGGGGCCGTGGTAGAAGGTGGGGCGGTGGCTGGGGCCGTGGCGGAGCCTGGGGCCGCGGTCGCGGTTGGCGTAACATGTACTATGCCACCGGCCTGCCCGGTTGGGCGCGCTACGGGTACGCGCCCGCCTGGGGAGCACCCCCGGCGGCGGCGTATGGCCCGTATGGAGCGCCGCCTACGCCGGAGCAGGAAAGTGAGTTCCTCAAGTCGCAGGCTGAGATGCTGAAGGAAGAACTGGACGCGATCAGCCAGCGCATCGCGGAGCTCGAGCAGAGGGAATAGCCACAGCCATAGGTGAGATGCATGGGGGCGGGTGACGGCGCCACAAGCGGCGCCACCCGCCCCGGGGTCCCAACCGGTGGGGGCCTGTGGCAACTTTTTACACAAAGAGGGACTACTGCTCAGGCTCCTTGTGATGTGTCATTCCGAGCGAGCGGAGCGAGTCGAGGAATCTCCGCATGCAATGGCAAGAATGCCTCGATAGAGAGATTCCTCGACTCCCTTCAGTCGCACCGCTTCCTTCGGCTTTGCTCAGGACAAGTCCTTCGGCTCCGCTCAGGACAAGCTCTTTCGGTCGCTCGGAATGACAGTGGCTGAGTGGTAACAGAAAGGGAAGATTTGAGTTTGCTATCTGAGAGGTGGGTACAGTGGTCTATGTTGATCAGGAACGTTGCACAGGCTGCGGCCTGTGCGTGGAAAGTTGTCCGACGGGCGCCATACATCTGGTAGATGGTGTGGCGCAGGTCGAGCAGAGCGTATGTCGGGAGTGCGAAGTCTGTCTTTCGACGTGCCCGAACGGAGCGATTCTGGCGATGCGCGAACCGAGCAAACCTGGGGAGCTGGTGCCCGCACGGGTGCCCGCGCCGCAACCAGCTCGACCTGGCGGCGTGCGACCCTGGTTGGGCACGGCGCTGGCCTTCGTGGAACAGCAGGTGGCGCCTCGCGTGACCGCGCTTTTGGGGACCCTTCCCCTACAAAGGGACGCGGAGCGGTACCCTGGGCAACCGGGGCCTGTCCCCTATCGTCCCACGGGCGGCTCCAGTCGCAGGCACTATGGCGGGCGAGGTCGCCGTCGGCGCGCACGTCGCCGGGGGCGGTGGTAGCTGGAGGACACGGGGCAAATGGCGACCGGCTTTGGTCGGTCCGTCGAGGAACTGCAGCAGTGAGCACGCTGTGAGAGGCCATCGCAAGTCGGGCTTGAGCCGACGGTAGCATGCACAGTGACACAGGGGACAGTCAGATATGCCATTATACGAGTATGAATGTCAGGTCTGTGGCGCACCATCACTCTCTAGAGGCGCCATTCTGATGGCGCGCGATTCGAACGCCAACAGCCTATCACGGACGATGCGATAAAGACCTGCCCGGAGTGTGGCGGTGAGGTGCGTCGCGTCATCCATCCCGCGAGAATCGTCTTCAAGGGCAAAGGCTTCTACACCACCGATAATCGAAAGGTCGGGTCATCCACCGCAGGCCGGGGCCGGGGGAGGAGGCGAAGGCGTTGAGCAAGAAGTGAACAAAGCAGCAGAGGAGAAAAGTAGTGCCAAAGCAGATGGCCGTGGTGGATTATCGAAAATGTCAACCTGAGAAATGTAACAAGGGTGTCTGCCTCGCCGCGCTTGCGTGTCCCAAGAAGATCCTTAAGCAGGAAGCTCCTTACGAAATGCCCGATCCGAATCCAGCCATGTGTGTGGGCTGCGGCTTATGTGTTCAGGCCTGTCCCTTCAAGGCAGTCCAGATGATGTGAAGCAACGCGAATGCAGCTCCCCGGTATCGGAGATAAAGTTGAAGATGACATTAAGGCTAACGGAGATTGCTGCCAGGAGGATAAAGTGAGCATAATCGGTAGGTTCACTGGCAGGGTCAAAGATTTCATCTACAGGCAGAAACACAATTATCGGGTGGGCGCGGCGCGCCTCTCCGCGAACAATTTCCTAGTTGGCCTCACCAGTCAATATAGCGCGATATATACTGTGGGGTTGGGGGCCAATTCTGTGCAACTGGGGTCTCTCAGCAGTGTGGGCGGCGCGATCAGTGCCCTCATTTCTGCGCCTGTGGGATGGCTGATGGATCGCCACGGTATCAAACGACTTTTCCTGCTGGCGGTCGTCTTCACCGCGGGAGGAAGCCTGCTCTATGCGCTGGCACCTGATTGGCGATTCCTCGTTACGGCGGCTATCTTTGCCTCCATCGCCACAAGCCTGAGCACCACGGGGTGCAGGGTGATCTGCGCCGATTCGGTACACACCAAGGATCGAGTGACTGCACAGAACGTTTGTAGCACCCTGGCTTCGATAGCCCGCATGATCTCGCCCCTTGTCAGCGCCTACCTGGTGACAGTTTTCGGAGGCATGACGGTTGAAGGCATTCGGCCCTTGTATGTTCTCCAGTTCGCGGGGTATGGTCTGGTTTTTCTTCTTGTGGTTGTCCAACTGCGCGAACCTCAACGGGAACAACTCGCCGACGCGGGGACTGGGTTCGGCTTTATCGCTGATTTCCGTCACCTTTTCGAGGGGAGGGGGGACCTTCGGAGATGGATCGCCGTTTCCGCTCTTACCGCATTGCCCATGTCCCTGTTCTGACCGTTTGTTCAGCTATACGCCCACGAGATCAAGGGGGCAGATCAATACCTTTTGGGCGTAATGGCGACCGCTACAGTTGTAGCGCAACTCGTTTTCGGCATTCCTGTGGGCCGACTGGCGGACAGAATTGGGAGAAAGCGCATCATTTATTTGCTCACACCGCTGTGGTATGCTTCCAACCTTTTTCTTGCTTTCTCCCCCGGCCCGATCGCGTTGGTATTATCGGCGGCTCTTTTAGCATTTTATTCCATCTCCTCGGGTGCGACAAGCGCCATGACCCTGGAACTCCTTCCGCTTGAGCAGCAAGGGAGGTGGGGGGGAGTACTGAGCTTGTTTACGGGGTTGGTCACGATTCCCGCCCCCATCATTGGGGGGCTGATATGGCGGGAGCTTGGCCCTATGTACGTCTTTATCATTCCCATAGTTTTCGATCTGTTCTTCAGGGTCCCTCTTTTGGCCACGGTGCCAGAGACGCTGGGGGTCGACCACCTGTCAAGTGAGGAAGGTTAGCACGACGATGTGGGCCGAGCATCCAGGGTGGCAGAGGGGCAAAGCTAAGCGGGCGACCAGAAATCGCAAAACAAGTTGGCAATAAAACCACAGAGGAGATGTTGATGAAGCGGATACAAGACACCCGAAAGATCGCAGTTTGTGGAAAGGGAGGCAGCGGGAAGAGCACCGTCGTCGCCCTCCTGGCGCGCGCTTTGCGCGACGGAGGGGCCTGTGTCTTGGTCGTTGACTCCGACGAGTCGAACCCGGGACTCTATCGCGTGCTCGGCTTCGATCAGCGGCCCAGGCCTCTGCTGGAGCTCATTGGGGGAAAGAAGCAGGTGTTCCCGACGTTCTCCAGCAAGATGGCGCACAGAGACAACCTCCTGATGCGCGAGGCTTTTCACATCGCGGATCTGCCTGACGGCTACGTGGTGGAGCGGGACGGCATCGGTTTGGTCTGCGTCGGCAAGATCCTCCAGTCACTCGAGGGCTGCGCCTGTCCCATGGGGGTGTTGAGCCGCGAGTTCCTGAAGAGGCTCTCGCTGCAAGAGGACGAGATGGTCGTCGTGGACATGGAGGCCGGCGTGGAGCACTTTGGCAGAGGCGTCGAGACGAGCATAGACAGCGTGCTCATCGTGACTGAGCCCTCTTACGACTCGATGGAACTGGCCGAAAAGATCAGCGCCCTGGCTGCCGAGATTGGGGTGGAGCGGGTGTGGGCTATTCTCAACAAGGTCGGGTCTGCCGAGATCGCCGCGCGATTGAGGGAAGAACTGCTTGGGAGAGGCATCTCCATTATTGGAGCCATCGGCTACGAGCCGGAGATCTTTGAGGCCGGCCTGGAGGGACGCCCGGTTCGCCGCGATAAGTTGGAGACGGACATTGGAAGCATGCTGGATCGGGTCCTGTAGGAGGGGATGATGTGCCTGGCGACAGTCTTTATCGATGATGACGGTCAAAGAGAACGCGTGATGCAGGACGTGGCCTGGATCAAGCCTACAGACGACGGGCTTCAGTTGACCACCATGTTGGGAGAGAGCAGGCTATTCCAGGCCCAGATCGAGAGCATCGATCTGATGAAAAGCGCGATCGTTCTGAAAAGGATGGCCGCTGACCCTACCGAAGTGGCCGCCGACGATCGAAGAGATGGAGCAGTGTGAAGGATAGGACGTATGCCAATCTACGAGTACCGATGCGAAGAATGCGATGCGCCTTTCGAGGTGTTTGTGCGTTCACTTTCAGGGGAAGCCAGTCCTACCTGCCCAGAGTGCGGGAGTCAGAAGGTGAAGAAGGCTGTATCGCTGTTCGGCGTTGGGGGGGCAGGCAGCAGTGTACGCAGCTCCTGCACCTCTGGTCCCACCTGATCGCTGAGCGGTTAGCACTCGATCGGATTGATCGCGTGCTCGGAGGCCGTGTGCCTCCAGAAAGGACAATGCGATGGTTGAAGTGAACGAACCCACGTTCGAGGACCGCTGCATCATCTCCTGCGGGATGTTGCAGCCAGAGATAACCTATCTGATAGGGACCGGTTTTCTGAACCCGCGCCGAATCTTTTTCACGCCGCCAGGTCTGCACGCTTTGACGGACAGGCTGGAGGAGCATCTGCTCGATAGATTGACACGAGCCAGGGAGCAGTGCCCCGACCACAAGATCATCGTCGTATACGGGAAAAAGTGCTACGTTAGCGTAGATGAGCCGCTCAAGCGGGTGGACTCGATCTTGCAGGCGGCAGGCCAGGGGATTGCCAGGGTGCAGGGGGAATACGGCTACGACATGTTGGCTGGCCTGGAAGATCGGCAGCGCATCAGCGGGGGGAGACAGGACAAGATTCTCTGGTTTACGCCCGGCTGGCTCAAGAGCTGGCAGACGGTTTATCAGAGGTATTTCGGCTGGGATGCTGCAGACGCCAACGCGAACTTTCCAGGGTTCTACGACAAGATCATCATCCTGGACACTCTCGACATCGCCGAGGAGTACATGACCGAGCACGCCGAGGAGATCCTGGAGCTGTTCGACTGGACGGGCCTGGAGGTAGAGTTCCAGCCCATCACCCTCGACCGCTTCAAGGGGTTGCTGGTGGATAGTCTGATATCCCAGGACCAACGAGGCAGTTGAGATGAGCATAGCGGCGCAGGTCAGTCTCTATCCACTGCGGCAGGCATCGATCGGACCGCCCATCCGCGAGGCGGTGCGCATTTTTCGCCAACACGGATTGGAAACCCGCATCGGCGAGATGAGCACCTTGGTCTGGGGAGAGGAACAGGCGCTCTTTGCGGCCCTGCAGGAGGCGTTCCACCAGGCCGCAGCGTGCGGAGACGCCGTGATGGTGGTCACGCTCTCCAACGCCTGCCCTGAGCCCGAGGAGGCGAGATGAGAATCACCACGGTTTACGATAACCAGACGCTGGACCCCGATCTGGCCTCTGCGTGGGGCTTTGCGTGCCTGGTGGACGACGATCTTCTCTTTGATACGGGCAGGGACGCTGGCAGGCTGCTCTCCAACATGGAGAGGATGGGCATTGACCCGATGGGGATACGGACGGTGGTCCTCTCCCACGCCCACGGCGACCATACCGGCGGGCTGGGGGGACTGCTGAGCACGGGCGCCCGCCCGACGGTCTACGCGCTCCGCTCGTTCCCACAGCAGTTCAAGGCGGACGTGCGCTCGCTCACCACGCTGGTCGAGGTGGCCGGGCCGGTGGAGATCCGGCCCGGCATCCACACCACCGGCGAGGTAGGGTCACATCTCGTCGAGCAGGCGCTGGCGGTGGAGACTGCAGACGGGCTGATTGTCGTCACCGGCTGCGCCCACCCCGGCGTCGTGAAGATGGTGCGCCGGGCCAAGGAGAGCGTCGGCGGCAAGATGGCGGCGGACGTGTCCGTCGTAATAGGGGGCTTCCACCTGGGCAGGGCCAGCAGGCGCCAGATTAGGCGCATCATCGCCGATTTCCGCGACCTGCGCGTGCGGAAGGTGGCGCCGTGTCACTGCACGGGCGACCGGGCGATGCGGATGTTTGCCGGGGAATACGGGAGCGACTTTGTCAAAGTTGGCGTGGGGCGGGTGATTACCGTTGGAGAATAACAAGAACAAGGAGGTGATTGAGATGGGTCGAGGTCGTGGAGGCGGAGGTGGTCGTGGAGGCGGCGCTGGTCGCGGCGGCGGACGTGGGCCCGGTCGCATGGGGGGCTCCAAGGCCGCCGGGCCGGGCGGTGACTGCGTCTGCCCCAGTTGTGGGCACAGAGAACCGCACGTCGCCGGTCAGCCTTGTTACCAGATGCAGTGCCCCAAGTGTGGCGCGCAGATGACGCGCTAGTCAAGAACCTACTCCGGCGGAGCAGGGGCGACCGGGATGGCCGCCCCTGCCCGGCGGGGGCCGTTGGAGAAATTGTGACTATGATCAGACCGTTGTGGCGGCTGTTGCTGGATGATCCAGAGAATCTGGATTGTGACGAGTGCTTCGCCGTGATGGAATATTGGGCCGACCTATTGGCCTGGGCGGGGAGCGATCTCTTACCCGCCGTCGAGAGGGATCTGGTGCGGTGTCCAGATTGTCGTATCGAGCACCGTGATGCCCTGCATCACCTGGACGCCGCTCAATCGGAGCGATTAACGGAGTAAACGCATGATTATCACTATAGCAAGTGGCAAGGGAGGCACAGGCAAGACAACCATCGCCACCAGTCTGGCGTTGAGTCTGGCTGCCGAGTCTCCGCTGTTTCTGGACTGTGACGTGGAGGAGCCCAACGTGGCTCTCTTCCTCAAACCCACCATCGAGGAACGCCGCGAGGTGGGTCAGATGATCCCGGAGGTGAACCTGGACAAGTGCACCTATTGTGGGCGCTGCGCCGAGGTGTGCCAGTATAACGCCATCGCCGTAGTGGGAGATAAGGTACTCGTCTTTCCCGAGCTGTGCCACGGCTGCGGCAGTTGCAGCCTCAACTGTCCCACCGAGGCGATCCACGAGGTGCTGAACGTGACGGGCACTATGGAGCGAGGCTCGAATGGGTCGGTCGAGTTTGGCCAGGGAACGCTGAACGTCGGCGAGCCGATGGCGGTGCCCATCATCCGCCAGTTGAAGCAGTGGGTCATCCCGCCCGACCACGGCAACCGCGCCATCATCCTAGACGCGTCGCCGGGCACGGCCTGTCCCGTCGTCGAGAGCATGAGCGGTGCGGACTTTGTGCTGATGGTCACCGAACCCACTCCCTTCGGCCTGCACGACCTGCGGCTGGCGGTTCAGGTCGCTCGCGACGAGTTGGGCCTGCCCGTCGGCGTGGTGGTCAACCGGGATGGCGTGGGGGATCGAGGGGTGGACGATTACTGCGCCGCCAAGGACATCCCGATCTTGCTGCGCATCCCGCTGGACCGACGGATCGCCGAGGCGTATTCGGAAGGCACGCCGTTGGTAGAGGTGCTGCCAGAGTACCGGGAGCGATTCCAGGCATTATATGCCGACATTGAAAAGTTGGTGAGAGATACAAAGGGGGCAACGCAATGAAACAGTTGGTGATACTCAGCGGTAAAGGCGGTACGGGCAAGACTACCGTCGCGGCGGCGCTGGCTCACCTGGCCTCCCAGGAATTGCCCATCGTTCTGGCCGACGCTGACGTGGACGCGGCCAACCTGGAACTGGTGCTTGACCCGGTCAAGCGGGAGGAGCACGACTTTATGAGCGGTCAGGTGGCGGTGATTGATGCGGAGAGATGCATCGCCTGTGGCATCTGCGCCGAGGTCTGCCGGTTTGACGCGGTGACATCTCTCCCCCACCCCCGGGCACAGGGGGGAGGGGGTGAGGTCTACCAAGTGGACGCGCTGGCCTGCGAAGGTTGCGCCTCCTGCTTCTACCAGTGTCCCGAAGAGGCAATCGGGATGCAGGAGCAACACGCTGGTCGGTGGTTCCGCTCCGATAGCCGCTTTGGCCCGCTGTTCCACGCGCACCTCTTCGCCGGACAGGAGAACTCGGGCAAGTTGGTCACGCTGGTCAAGCAGCAGGGGCGTTTGCTGGCATCGGACACAGGGGCGGAGTTGCTCTTGGTGGATGGGCCGCCGGGTATCGGTTGTCCCGTCATCTCAGCGAGTGCGGGCGCCGACATGGCGCTCCACGTGGTCGAGCCCACCGTCTCCGGTGTGCACGATCTGGAGCGCATCATGGGCACCACCGACCACTTTGGTGTGCCGTCGCTGGTGGTCATCAACAAGGCGGACCTGAACATGGCCCGTTCTAAGGAGATCGTCGCCTTTTGCGCGGGCCGAAGGGTAGAGGTGGTAGGGCGGATTCCCTATGATACCGTCGTGACGGAGGCGATGGTGCAGGGTCAACCGGTGACGGCGTACACCGATGGGCGGGTGACAGAGGCGTCGAGAGAGATATGGTCGCGGATCAAAGGGCGACTTCTCGCCGAGCAAGCGGCGAAGAAAGGGAGACAGCGATGATGGATCGAAATGCTCTGCGTGAGGCTATTCTCACCCGCCTCAGCACCGTCATTGACCCCGAGACTAGTGTGGACGTGATGCGGATGCGGCTGATCGAAGATCTGGTGGTGGATGAAGGGGGCATCGTTCGCTATAAGTTTCGCCCTTCTTCTCCGCTGTGCCCTCTTGCGGTGCCGCTGGCTCTCTCCATCCGCAAGGCTGTGGGGCAGGTAGAGGGGGTGACTCAGCAGAAGATTGAAGTGGTCGGTTACATAAAGGCCGAGGAGCTGAGCGCGATGCTGGGGAATCTGGATGAGCCGGAGAGCGAACGGCATGAATGAGGTTCCACGTTGCCGGGCGGATCTCGAGTTGTATACTGTCCGACAGAGGCTGGCAGTGAGACTTGGCCCATGAATATCGTGTATATCTCGGGTAGTCCAAGAAAGAGAAGCAACACAGACTATCTCCTGAACTGTATCTTGAGTCGCACTGATGGCGAGTTCATAAAACTGACTGACTACGCCATCGAGCCCTGCCGCTCTTGTTGGGCGTGCCGGGAAAACGGCTGCTGCGTGATCGACGATGGGATGGAGACCGTCGTCATACCCAAGCTGCTCAACGCAGACGCCATCGTTATCGGCACTCCTGTGTACTTTAACAATGTGACCGCACAGCTCAAGGCCTTTATCGATCGAACCTGGTCGATCAGGGGAAAGCTAAAGGACAAGATCGGCGCTGCGGTCGTTGTCGGGCGGAGATATGGTGCCGAAGGCGCCATTGTGGCTATCAACGCCTTTTTCCTGAAACACAACATGATTGTCGCCAACCGCGGCATCTCGGGCATGGCCTTCGAGCCGGGGGAGATAAGGGATGATCTGGAGTCTATGGAAGCAGCCACGAGAATGGGGGATCGAATCTTGGACTTGTATCGTACGCTCAATGTAGGGGGGCAATTTGTCAAGGAGGGATTGACGGTATGATCGCTTTCGGACCGGTCCCATCCAGGCGCCTGGGAAAGAGCCTGGGCATCAACAATATCCCGCCCAAGATATGCACCTATTCGTGTGTGTACTGCCAGTTGGGATCGACGATCAAGATGCAGATTGATCGTCAGTTTTTCTACGCAGCGGAGGAGCTCTTGGAGAGTGTTCAGCGCAAGGTAGCCAGCGCGCGGGAGAAGGGAGAGACCATTGATTATCTCACCTTCGTCCCAGACGGGGAACCTACTCTAGACGTGAACCTGGGCCGCGAGATTGCGCTGCTGAGGCCATTGGGCATCAAGATAGCCGTGATCTCCAATGCTTCGCTTATCTGGCGCGAAGACGTGAGAGAGGAGCTGGGGCAAGCCGATTGGGTTTCTCTGAAAGTCGATGCCGCGTCGGAGGAGACTTGGCGCCGGGTCAATCGACCGCATGGGAAGCTCAACCTGGCATCCATTCAAGAGGGGATGCTCGAATTCGCAAGGCACTACGACGGCGCGTTGATGACGGAGACGATGCTCGTCGACGGCATCAACGACGGAGAAGAGGACGTCCGGAAGGTAGCCGACTTTCTGGCGCGCCTGCAGCCTGATCGGGCGTATCTGGCTATCCCCACCAGGCCGCCGGCCGAGCCTTGGGCCGGGCCACCAGAGGAGCCGATAATCAACCGGGCCTATCAAGTGCTGAGCGAGCGCGTGGACCACGTGGAGTACTTGATCGGCTACGAGGGCAATGCGTTTGCGTTTACGGGCGACGTCGAGCAAGACCTATTGAGCATCACGGCGGTACATCCGATGCGGGAGGATGCGGTGGACGAGTTTCTGGCGCGGGCCAAGGTGGGCTGGGCAGTGGTCCGTCGGCTGGTGGCGCAGGATCGACTCGTCGAGACGGAATACGGAGGTCGCCGGTTCTACCTGAGAAGGCTCAGAGGATGCGCCGAGGATTGAGATTGAGGTGAGTGTCATAGAACGAGACATTTCCGACTGGTTCTGGCCTGCCCTCTCTGTTCTGCTGGCGATCCTTTGGCTGTGGACGCTGCTGCGGCAGCGCCGGGCGGCCACCGCGGCCCGGACGTCCGCCCCGCGACGGGAGCATCGGCCTGTGGAGGTGGAGGACGCGCTGAAAGCGGCCTACACTCTGCAGGAGGCGGAGGGCGACTGGGGCAGCGAGGACCTGGCTCGCTCCCTGGGTCTCTACGAGACCATGGCTGCCCAGGTGGCAGGCAACCTCCTCGACGTTGGCTGGGCCAAGGAGGACGCCCAGGGCGGCATGCGCCTGACGGAGACGGGACAGGCACGCGCACGGGAACTGATCCGGGCGCACCGTCTCTGGGAGCGCTACCTGGTGGACCGGGAGGGAATGCCCCTGGAGGCAGTCCACGCTGAGGCTCACCGCCGCGAGCACGAGACGACGCCGGAGGAACTGGAGCGGCTGGATGCCCGGCTGGGCCACCCGGCCTGGGATCCCCACGGACACGCCATCCCGGCCCCTGGCTGCCCGGTGCCCTCCCCCCTGGCACACTCCCTGCTGGAAGAAGGCAAGCGGGGAAGCCGGCTGCGCATCGTCTGCCTGGATGACGAGCCAGCGCCGCTGTTGGCCCAACTGGTCGCGCTGGGATTGAAGCCCGGGGTGGACGTGGAGGTCCTGGACCGGGAGCCTGATCTGCTGCGGGTGCGGCTGGGCGGAGACGTCGTTCCGCTGGCTGGAGCCGCTGCCCGTCACGTCTCCGTGGTGCCGGCGCCTGCCCTGCCTGTACCGCTGGGGGAGCTGCCGATCGGCAGCCGGGCGCGGGTGGCGGAGATCCAGGGGGCCGGGAAACATCAGCGGCGCATGCTGGATATGGGCTTCGTTCCCGGCGCCGGGGTGACCGTGATTCGCAGGGCGCCCCTGGGCGATCCCGTCGAATACCGCATCAAGGGCACAGCCATCGCTCTGCGCAGGGAGGATGCGGGCACCGTCCTGGTGGAGGAGCTGAGAGATGAGTGAGGGGCACATCGTCGTTGCGATGGCCGGCAACCCGAACGTGGGCAAGAGTGCTATCTTCAACGCCCTCACCGGCAGCCGCCAACACGTCGGAAACTGGCCGGGCAAGACCGTCGAGAGAGCCGAGGGGGTCTTCCAGCACCTGGGTCGAGAGATTCGCCTGGTGGATCTGCCTGGAACCTATAGCCTAGCCGCCCAGTCGCCCGAAGAGGTGATCGCCCGCGACTATATCGTCTCCAGCGAGCCGGACGTGGTGGTGAGCGTCGTGGATGCCACCTGCCTGGAGCGCAACCTCAACCTGGTGTTGCAGATCTTGGAGCTGACGGATAACGTCGTGGTGGCCCTTAACCTGATGGACGAGGTCCGGCGACAGGGATGGGAGATCAACGTTGAGGCTCTGGAGGAGGCTCTGGGGGTGCCGGTGGTACCCACCGTGGCCATAGAAGGAGAGGGCCTCCCGGAACTGGTGGAGGCGATAGCGCAGGTGGCTGAGGGGCGCCGGAGTACTCACCCAGTCTCGGTGGACTATGGCTTGACTGTTGAGGGGTACACCCAGACCTTGCAGGACGATCTGAGCCACGTGGGCCTTGAGAACGAGGAGCGGAGCCGCTGGGTGGCGCTCAAGCTCCTGGAGGATGACCCTGAGATCGTCGAGGCCTTCAAACAGGGGAACCTGGCGGTTCTGGGGCTGACCGCTCCATCCGCCTCAGCCGCTCTGGCTATCAAGGCCGAGGCATCGCAGGCTCTCCTGAGGCGGGCCG
>Ga0180433_10006417_pt1 | contig 15417 bp, 22 predicted proteins | sample SS_ome_8_FD_132980 | JGI IMG/M metagenome (GOLD analysis project Ga0180433, IMG submission 132980) | Hypersaline lake sediment archaeal communities from the Salton Sea, California, USA - SS_1_D_1 metaG | ecosystem: Environmental > Aquatic > Non-marine Saline and Alkaline > Hypersaline >... | reverse complement strand
TCGAATCCTGTACAGCCTACGTTATTTTCCCTGTATTTGCAGTGCACCCCTGCTCAGACTGATCAGTCCTATTCCAATTACATCGACCAAGGTGTTACAATATTTTTGATGAACGGCTATACATTGAGAGAGGCTGCCGAAGCTTTGGGCGTCTCAATTGTGACCGTCCGCCGGTATATCAAGTCCGGCAAGCTCAAGGCTAAACTAGTCCCCTCCAAGTTCGGGGAGTCATACATTATCGACGACTTACCCCTACTCAATAAGTCCCTATCAGACAATACCCTATCAACTCAACCACTCATCAATAGAATAGAGCAATTATCACAGGAAGTCGGCTATTGGAAAGCTAAAGCAGAATTGCTTCAGGAAAGATTATTGCTTCTGGAAGCCCCTAAGCATACCCCTAAGCAGAAGTGGTGGCACAGGCTGATCAAGCCTTGGCAGTGAATAGACAATATCACCCCAATCGCTGGCGACGCCTCTATCCAACACTTAACATCCCCACAACCATTGATCGGGATGTTATAGGTTCAAATATTGTTGGGACCGCCAATTATCTGCAGTAATCTACAAATCGTGGCTAATTCTGGCACGAGTTTTAAGGTTTATTTGCCATACCTTCTGGCATTTTGTCCACCTATGTTGTAGTGTGATAAGATACCATCCACTAATCCTACTTCTAGGCTCTTTCCATTTAGCTAAAATGAGTGACCCAATCTATAACATCATTGGACAAAGCTATAAGACGAATCGTACTGCTGACAAGCGGGTACTGAAGATAATTATTGACCTTTTGAACCTCCCGGTTGGAAAGCTTATCGTTGATATCGGTGCAGGAACCGGCAACTATGCTAATGCGCTCGCCAATCTAGGCTACAAGCCATTTGCTGTTGAGCCGTCTGAGATGATGCGTAGACAGGCTGTCGCAAATGGTGACGTCACATGGATCGCCGGATTTGCCGAGTCTCTTCCACTACGGGCTACCTCAGTGGACGGTGCCATTATTGTTTTAGCTTTGCATCATTTCCGTTGTATCAACAGTGCTGCTGAAGAAGTAGCTCGGGTTTGCCCTGCTGGACCACTCGTAATTCTAACTATGGACCCGAGGCAGAGTGAGCAATTCTGGTTTAACCACTATTTTCCTGAAATTGCACAGCATGTTCTTAAGAGTTTCCCGCCGTTAAATGAAGTCATCAATATTTTCTCTGCCGTTAGGCAGTGGTCGGTTCAGGTTACTAAGTTCCCCTTGCCTCATGACTTTGTCGACAAGAATATGTGCGCGGGATGGAACAAACCGGAGATATACCTGGACCCAGTGATGAGACAGAACACTTCCGGTTTTGCATTGGCTTCTGTATCCGTAGTGCAGAGAGGTATAACTCTTCTTGAGAATGACATCCAATCAGGAAAATGGGACAAACTCAACGGTCACTTAAGAAGACAGGAAAGCTTTGATGCCGGCTTCAGGTTTTTACTGTTCCAAGCAAGCTTTTCTGAAGCATATAACTGAGCTCTTTATCGGACACCACAAACACGGAGGTTGCTCTGACCGTTTCATGTATTGAACAACCTGTACTACCAGCTGAATCAACGGAACATACTAACTAACCTTTCACTACTATAAAACCAAGAATGACCTGGCGGTACAAGTCGAAACCAAATCGTCGATGAAAAGGTATCTGTAATTGCCTCTTTTTACACTTTTTTTGGAAGACTTTCATGATAAGGGCAAACTTTTCGACAGATATTACACGAAAGAACCCGACCGCCACCATAGTTGTAAGAAATGGAAATGTCTCTGCACAGTTTCTGGTTAATAGTTACACCATCAAGAGCGTGCTGTGGACATGAATCTATACACAATGTACATTCAGAGTCACAACCCTCATAAGTTGCGAGCGGATCAGGCTTCAAAGCAATAGACACGAGAATAGCACCCAGCCAGATCATGTTCCCGAACCTTTCGTTCATTAGAAGAGTATTTTTTCCAAGGACTCCCAGTCCAGCCAGGACACCCGCATGTTTTAGTGATAGAATCCCTCTTCCATGTTTCCGATCCGCATCCCAATAATCATACGGCTCAGCGGAAGGAACAGGAATTGACACGATGCCTTCTCTTTCTAATTCAATCGATATATGAAAGGAAATCCGATCTACTTTATCAACCAGTTTGTTTCTTACTAAGGTATATGGTGCATTGGTTCTGGCCTGAAGTGTGCTTAAGGGAAAATGGGCCCCAAAGACAACTACTGATCTACAATCCGGATAGATATCACACGGATGGAAATCTTTCGGAGCATCCACAAACCGGTCCACTGTGGCAACCCCACAGATATCTGCTCCGTGTTGAATTATCCTCTTCTTAATTATTTTGGGACTTATCACGGATCCTTATGTTGCTACCAACAATCATAGCACAAGCTAAGCTACAGTTGTCCATATTAAATGAAAGCCTAAACTGCCTACAGTAGAATACCGTCGCTTACTATATAATAAACTGATTGCGACTTCGTTATTGGGAGCCGTCCGGCCAATGCTTCTCACCGAGAGCAATGCGGCACAGGTCGGTTATGAATATATTCGGTAGGTTGAATTGCAAGCTGGGACGCCTGAACACTCCGTAACATATGGGACAGGAAGTTATAACAGCATCGGCACCGCAGGCAATAGCATCATCGAAGTTCTTCTTCTGGATGTTAACGGCAAGCTCCCGGTTAGTGTAGATAAGAGGAGCGGTGCAGCAGACGGCATCCAATCGCTCGTATTTTCTATTCGGTCGCTCCACGCCGACAAGCTCGAAGACCTCATCTAGAAAGGTTTCATACTCAGGTATCCACCTGCTACCGCAGTTAGTCTGATAGGCAACCTTTTTACCTAGCTTGGTGATATTACTTTTATGGTCTTTTAGATAGTTTCGCAGGTATTCGAAGAGATGCATGTACTTGAAGGAGACTCTGAAATCATACTCATTGGCTTTTACGTGCGCCAGGACAAAGCCCTCATTGTGAATATACACGATATCCTTGCCCAGCCTAGCCAGGTTGTCAAGGACCCGCTGGCCGTACTTTCCTACTAAGCTCGCTCCACCCATGTGCACATAGCCGGCAAGAGAGTTATACTTTCCACCCCTCACTATGGTCATACCTTTGAATAGCTGGCTATCGAATGTGCCCTCGGGGAAATTGTCAAACCGGAATGCGTCGAGTGAAAGAGCAGGTTTATCAGGATCGCCCGATATCAACTGCTCAGGGTCCTCTCCCTCTTCGAATGCCCTGATTAGTGCCTCGCATGCCGGTTTGCCGACAACTACCATAGGAGATATCCCCATTTTCTCCTGCATCTTGAAGATAAGGTCGGAAGGGTCAGCTCCAGTAGGGCAGTAATCACTACAAGCCATACAGGTAGTGCATTTGTTCAATATTTCGGCGTCCTTGCCTTCCATGAGCAGCGTAATCTGAGCAATCGCCCCATCCCTGTCATAACCGGTATACCTGCAGTTCGCCAGACAGTCGCCGCACAGGTTACATTTCGAAGCATTCCACATTTTTACCCTCCTTTGTAGTAATAGCCTAATTTTGTAAAATGTAAGTGCTGATTATACCTCATCTGAAGCTAAATCGCCAACTAGAAGTTATTATCAATTATTTCTCCCACGCTCAGGGCCATAGCCTTTGTAAATCTTAATCGGGGTGTCACGGACTCGGATCCTTCATTGCCTACCAGCCAAAACATAAGAATTTGTTAACGTTTTTCCTAGCGACTTTCAACCACGATAAAAGGCGATGCCATACCTAATGGCACCGCCTGTTCTTAATGTTCCACTAGTTACAGTATTGAACCCGGTAAACAGCTCGTCGGTAATTGCTTTGTGACACTGCTATTCAACATAAACTTTCACTGTTTCTCCCTCATTGTTTACCATATCCACTTCAAGGTCACTTAAAGCTTCAACAAGTTCGTCCATGTCTTCCGGTTTCAGATTACGCATGTCGAAATCTATACCTTTCTCATGCAGAGCCCCGTTAACTTTGACTCTGGCCTCGGGTGGTAGCAGAGAAGTGAACTTCAGGCCAGCGCGTATAAGTGTCATGGGCACACGCACGTTCACACGATCGCCTTCATGACTATCCTCGTGTTCAGAGCCAGAAAAAATGCAGACGCGCAGGTATTTGGACTTCGTTTTTGCTGTTGTCTCTGACTTTGCAGTGCCTTCAGATGTGCTCCTTCCAGTTTCCAGCGCACTGAGTAGTCGATAAGCTTCATCAGTGCTTATTTTGCCATCGGCAAGCATATCTAATATTTTTTTCTTGTTCTCATCCATTTTATTATCCTCCTTTAACTTTTATATGGCAGAAATATACATATAATCGTGGTCACTCTGCATATTGACCTTGATGCCACGCAGTGAGCAGATTACCTCGAAAACAGCTCCGAAAATGTGCAGTGCCCTTTTCCGCCGGCCGCTCGGCCAGAAAATGGGGATTGCGATTAATATCAGTGGTGCCACGACAATAAATACTGCCAGTGCCAGCGGCAGCAGTAAAAAGATGGGCAGCCACAATCCAAATCCCCTTCTCTTATTTCGAATTTTCACATGCAACAACACAGGTGGACGCTTCATTTTGCTAATCTCCTTATTGCTTCTTCGGCTGAGATTTCGCCGCTTTCTAACTCATCAATGATCTCCTCTGAAGCAGTGATCTTGACTATCTCGACAAACTTAAACTGCCCCGCGATGCGGTTAAGCCTGTTTTTCACTGTAGGATAGCTTATGCCGAACATTCCTTCCATCTCCTTGATGGAGCCGTGACAGCGAACAAATGCCATTACAAAGACCTGGTCCTCCCATGGGAGACCGGCTAGAGGTGGTAATGTAAAGCTGCCTTCAATGGCAATTTCACTATCGACCACGCGGACCCGCTCGACCGTGACGGGCTTACCCTGGGTCATTTTTGTTAGCTCATTCCATTCTGTGGTCATTTCACCCCCTTTCTTAAAATAAAAAGTTTTTTCGTTTAGTGACTTCAAATCTTGCTCACCTAAATCTATTAAATCCCGGCATTAGGCACGCTCGTATGTATTGAGATTGAGTTATTCCCGTTGGTCTTGATTGCTGGGCATCTTCCCGGGTACTCACTTCAGGTTCTACCACAAAGAGTAGTCGACAAGCTTCATCAACGTTTATCTTGTTACTGACCAGCATCTCCAGTATTTTCTTTTGGTTTCCAGACATCCTATTTTCCTCCTTATTTTAAATTATTCAATATATCTATTAATTTATTTAAGTATTTTAAAACTATCTATTAATTTTGTCAAGTCCTTGCGCCGATGTTTTTAAAAATTTTCAAAAAAGATGGGTAATGAGAACCCTGTGCCTCCGCCTCTTCCTCAGGGTGTCACCGATTCGAATCATATACGCCCTACTATTTGTTCCCTCTTTTTCCGCTAACATCAATACACCAGTCTATGTTGGTTAAGGAAGGAAAAGAACACCGGATGTTTTAGTAGAAAGGGCATAATGTTAAAATTATTTATATGCCAGCGAATTTACCACCACAGTATTTTGAGGCTGAGAAGAGGTTCAGGGCAGCCAAAGAACCGGAGGAGAAAATCGCCGCTCTACAAGAAATGCTTGCTATTATGCCCAGGCATAAAGGCACTGATAAGCTTCATGCCATGCTGAGGCAGAAGATTGCCCGATTTACGCAGGAGGCAGAAAGAAAATTCGCCACAGCTCGGAGAACAGGCTTCTACATTAGCAGGGAGGGCGCCGGACAGGTAATGCTGGTTGGTCTGGCCAATGTCGGGAAATCACAACTATTAGCATCCCTGACCGAGGCTATCCCGGAAATCGCCGAATATCCCTTCACCACTAAGACCCCGATTCCGGGCATGATGAAGTTTGAAGATATCCAGATACAACTGGTGGATACGCCACCCATCGGGCATAAGGAAGTGAGGGTCCTGCTGGCAAATAGCCTCAGAAACGCCGACCTCATTGCTATTGTAATAGATTTATCCCGGGAACCAATAAGCCAGATAGATGCAGCTCTTCAAGGGCTGCGAGAGGCAAGAATAGAGCCCCTAAGTGATGGGGTACAGGTAACCCCTGGAAGTTATCCCAGGAAGATGTTGATAGTAGGGAACAAGAATGACCTGGTGGGTTCTAACAAGCACTGGGAGCGACTGTTTTCTCAATATAGCAGGTTGTTTCCCTTGATTTCCATTTCAGCCAGGGAAGGCAGCGGCCTGGAGGACTTCAAAAGAGCGATTTATCAAGCTTTGAATATCATACGGGTTTATACCAAGACCCCCGGCAGCAAGGCTGACCTGACTGACCCTATGATACTGGAGAAGGGCAGTACACTGGAAGAAGCTGCTGAGAGCCTCCATAAGGACTTCTATCAAAATTTAAAGTATGCTGTCGTCTGGGGCTCAGGAAAGTATGATGGGCAGAGGGCTAGCAAGGAACATATACTCCAGGATGGCGACGTAGTCGAGTTTCACATTTAGACTTGCGCAGTTATCCTGGACTGTACAAGGGCAACTTGAATAACTGCCAGCCTCAAAGCCCAGATGGTCCTTAGAACTGGGTATTGACTTCCCGATACTGCGTCAATCATAATGCAATCTGTAGCTTCCACTTCGTTAAAGGAGGTAAGAGACTATCATGATTAGAGTAACCGGACTTTGGATGGGTGTAATAGCCATTGTTATTGGAATATTGATTTTAGCCGTCCCCGACCTGTTGAGATGGATCCTGGGGATTGGCTTCATAGTAGTTGGTTTACTGGCCATCATGAGAAAGTAACGCTAAGCATATAGCAACTACTGGCTCTTTCGCCAACATATCCTACCCAATCTTGTAGCTCAGATAGAAGTGTATTATCCTTAGTAGCTCTTCCCTTGCAATACCTGAGTTGAGAGATAGGTAGTTCTCTTATTGTTTTTTCCAAGTAGCTAACCATAATAATACATTCCCGACATCCCAGATATCAATTTAGTATCCAAATTGAAATGTCATGTTATAATCTATCTGTATCTACTTGTTAGGAGGGGGTTATGATGGATTGGTTTATGAGTTCAGGTATCAGAGTCATTGTTATTATCGCTATTGCCGTCGCGGTCTATCTTATTTGCCGTCCGATAATACGTTCTGTCATAAAGAGAATCGTTTCTCACCGGATGGCCGGCGAAGAAGAACCGGAAATTCAGCAGCGGACAGACACATTGTCTTCTGTACTCGTTAAAATCGCCGGCATACTTATCCTGATTATCGCAGTAATCACGATATTGCCTGAATTCGGTGTGAATATTACATCTCTCATTGCTGCCATTGGTATTGGCGGTCTGGCCATCGCCTTTGCTGCCCAGAACCTGATAAGGGATTTCATCGCGGGATTCTTTATTCTCCTGGAAGACCAGTATGGAATCGGTGACGTGGTATCTATTGCAGGAATCGCCGGTGTTGTCGAGGATATCACTTTGCGACGCACCGTACTCAGAGATTTAGATGCTAATGTACATTCAGTCCCTAACGGCAAAGTGGATTTGTCGACTAATATGACCAAGAAATACTCCAGGGTTAATCTTAACGTGTCCGTAGGCTATGGCGAGAACCTGAAACATGTTATTGATATTATCAATAAAATCTGCCAGGAGATGGCTGAAGAACCCCAGTGGAAGGATGATTTCATCACTACTCCCTCGGTTTTGAGGGTGGACAAGCTGGGCGATTCAGGCATAGACATTAAAATCCTGGGTGATACCAAGCCAGCGAAGCAGTGGGCTATCATGGGCGAACTGCGACTTCGCCTGAAAGACACATTTGATAGGGAAGGCATAGAGATACCCTGGCCCCACACGAAGATATATTTCGGAAATACCCCGACCGTTATCAGTGAAAACTAACTGGCTGTAAAGCAGCGGAGCATCCATCATCCAGAAATAATACTATTAAGGGACTGGAAAATCCGGTAAACAATAGGAGGTGTAGCATGGCTGTAGAACATTACGGAGAGATATTCCAGTGCAAAACCTGCGGTAATAAAGTAGAAGTAATAGAAGTTGGTGGTGGTACACTTGTGTGTTGCGGTAAAGAAATGAAGAGCATAGAAGACAAAACTGAATCCACCGTGAACTTACCAGATTCCGGCGGTTAATGAATTATTGGGGCACTCGATATTGTCCGTTTATTCCGTCTTTATAAGGCCAAGCCCTTCAAGATAAAAATGTTCAAATGGTAACTTTAGGTAGTTGCAATTTTAAAAGTCCTTTATTATACTTGAACTAGTGGTTATAAGCGTAGGTTACCACGTATCTATGGGAGTTCTTCTGAGCCCATTTGCGAACGTTGGATGACCGAAACTCGAGCCAAGTAAGATAAGAAAGGAGGTCATCCAATGGGATTTACAGACAAAACACTACAATGTGCTGACTGTGGTGCTACATTCACCTTTACCGCCGAGGAGCAAGAGTTCCATGCCAGTAAAGGATATACTAATGAACCCAAGCGTTGCCCAGCTTGTCGTGAAACAAAGAGAGCCCAGTACAACAGCTTCAGAGGTTACAGATCTAGCCGTCAAATGCATCCAGCAGTATGTGTTGAGTGTGGCAAGGACTGCGAAGTACCCTTTGAACCGAGAGAGGGCAGGCCAGTATATTGCAGCGATTGCTATAGTAAGATAAAACTAGATACTCGGCAATAATTTAATGTGCTCCAAACTCCAAGGGGGCTGGAACCAAACCCAGCCCCTAAAAGTTTTGAGCCAGAATATTCAGGATGTCCTGTAAAATTCGGCTCCACGCATCCTAAGGCCACAAAAATGAAAGGGGGGTCAATATTGTGAATATATATGTAGGCAATTTATCTCGCGAAATCACCGAGGATGAATTACGCAAGGAATTTGAAGCTTTCGGACAAGTTACATCGGTGAACATCATTAAGGATAGATACAGCGGCGAATCCAGAGGTTTTGCGTTTGTTGAGATGTCCTCGAAATCTGAAGCCCAGGCTGCAATCAATGGTCTTAATGGAAAATCACTGGGAGAGCGAACCCTTAACGTTAGTGAGGCACGCCCTCGCCAAGAAGGCGGCAGGAGACCTTTTGGTGGCGGTGGGTTCGGCGGAGGAGGCAGAGGAGGAAGTAGAGGGCGTAGATACTAAGCTAACAGGATTTCGCCAATTACAACCTTTGTAACAATGTGCTGAAGCCCCGGGGGGAGTAAGGGAAATTTGCATTGTTCCATGCCAGTCTGTGCAAGACTGATTACCTTAATCTACAACTTTGGAATAAAGTGAGTCTTGCTCTTTGCTTTCCGTTTGCCGGACGTGTAAATAAATGCCAACTGCCCAGCCAAACCAGCACCCCAGGCTGAACACAAAGCTGGCGATCACCAGTGAATACCAGGAGCTCGGATAAAGCCCGAGAAGAGTATTACTTGCCCCACTAATAATCCTAGCCTCACCAATAATTCCTACTATGGCGAATGCGATGCCCAGTAATGTCGCAACGTTGACCATTATCCCCATGCGACCGCGATTGCGCTTGGTGAATTCGGGTCCCGTCCACATTTCCATCATAGTAATTACCTCCTTTATTCTGTATTCAGGATTTCGGCAATCCTATCCATCTTGGCGTTCTATCTATGTATTTTCGGTAAGCATCACCGTATTTATCAAGGCAGGCGCGTTCTTCCGAGCCTGCATATATGAAGCCCAGACCTGTATACACAGTGGTTAGTAGTTGGAAAAATCAAGAGGCTGAGGCTATACCTACCCCGATGAATATTAATAACTGGGTGATGTACATGGGATGTCTGGAGTAGCGGTATATTCCAGTGGTTATTGGTGTTTCACCAATAGGGGTAGTAACAAAGGACACTATAACCATTACGAAGGTAACTAACCCGACGAGGGCAATGGGCAATCCAACGTATGACCATATCGTGCCCAGGCGCAGTGGTAAAAAGATAGAGTATACGAAGGCAAGAATCCAGAGTATCCAAGCAATACGGTTTACTGTCCTATGAGTCTCGCCATACGATCCCATTGAGTCTTCAAGCACACCTTTATGTACCCTCATAATTATAGGCATGGGCAGGAAATTTATAAGCATGAAAATCCAGGCATTCCAGATACCAATTTCGAATACCGGTATAGTCGGCATGATTCACTTCCCTTTCGAATTATTCCTGAGTTAACCTGTATTTTGGGGACTGAGTGTAGTTCCCAGTCAGTTTATTGTCAATAAGCGCTAGTACTGAATCAAAGCAACGCCAGTTTACAGGACAATGTAATTCAAATGCCAAACACGTTAATATCACTACCCATGGTGGGCCTTGGTTGACGGCTCCCGAGTTTTTGTCTTGAAAGTGTGTATAATTTCCTATATATCGCATTTCTAGATGAGATATTATTTTCGATGAAAAAGAGTAATTGAATCTAGAAAAGGAGGCGCTACTATGAAGATAGCTGTTATTGGTGCCGGAGCTATTGGAAGTGTAATTGGTGGTCTTTTATCTGAAGCTAGAGAAGATGTCACTCTAGTAGGGCGGAAACCTCATGTTGATGCAATAAACCAGAACGGGTTAATACTTGATGGAGAATCTGGGAAAATGGTAATTCGAGTTAAAGCTGCAGAAAATCTTGATTTCAAACCGGATTTCGCCTTGCTGACCGTAAAGTCTCAGGACGTTGAATCTTCAGTCAAGAAAGTGCAGCTATTTCTATCTGGCACTCTGGTAGTTACTATGCAAAATGGGGTACAGAGCGATGACCTAGTAGCCGGGGTTTTGGGAAAAGAAAATATCATCAGCAGCGTTGTTACATTTAATTGTGAATTCCTCGAACCGGGTAAAGCATTATACTCTAAACTATTTAGCAAAACAGCCCTTCTGATAGGAGAACCATTTAGCGCTAAGGGAAACCGATTACAAAGTATTTTAGTGTTGTTCAATAAAGCATTACCCACGGATATAAGTGAGGACATTCGTGGAGCGCACTGGACCAAGCTTATCTGGAATCTAATTACTGCTATCCCAGCAGTGACAGGTTTATCATATCAGGAAGGTAATCATTACCCCCAAATTAGAGAATTAAACATCAACCTGATGAAAGAAGGTCTAGAGGTCATCAAACTAGCTGGAATCAAAACGGCACTCGTACCTGGCATGCCGCTTTCCTTAATAGAAACAATGGCTAAAATGCCACTACCAGAGTCCTCATATATGATGAAGAATATCATCGAATCTTCAGGTGAGCGACATACTCTAGGTTCCATCTTGCAGAGTATAAAGAGAGGGAAAAGCACGGAAGTTGATTATATTAATGGTGAAATCGTGAACTTAGGAAAGAAAATGGGTATTACAGCCCCGGCTAATTCTCTGATGATTGAATTGGTTCATCAAGTAGAGACCACTGGGAAATTCCTGACTGTAAATGAGCTTACCCAGAGACTGAGTTAGAACATCACAATTAGTGGGTTTTGAGAGAGGGTTCCCGAACTCCTGTCTGAGAAGAAACAGCTTACCCCTGTACTGCAGTAGCTACTTGTCTACCATTCACGCAAGTAGCGATATTGACAACTAGTCAATATTACTTTAACCTAGCTCAGATGGTTTACACGCGAAACCTCGCACTAAAAAAGTCATAATATGCCGACAACGGAAACTTTCCAGAATCAAATGGGAGCATACAATGAGGAAGACCAGAAAACCATTGGAGCGAGACACATAGATGTGTAAAAATTCGGTATCTCAGAAATGGCAAAATATCCTCTGGAGCACGCTTCTGACTATTTTGGGTATTGCTTGTTTCCCAGCTAATCCTCTCGTCTTGACAGGCCTAATTAAAGTGGAGTCATACTTCGTATTATTCATTATAGGTTGGGTAGTATGGGCATTTGGCATGGTACTGGTCATGGCTCCAATAATCATGTTTCCACGACGTGGTGGTGTTACCAAAGGCAAATCATATGTACATACCAAACAATTGGTTGATACCGGCATTTACGCTGCTGTCAGGCATCCACAATACACTGGAGGGGTCTACGCACTCTTCCTAACCACCTTTTTATGGTATCCCCACTGGTTATTCGGTGTGCTTGGAGCAATAGGCACGGCAGTGATCTATATGGGGTGTAGAGAGGAAGACCAACGTCTAATCGAGAAATTTGGGGACGCTTATGTAGATTATATGAAAAGGGTGCCTAGAATGAACGTCTTTCTGGGCCTCTACCGCTGGTTGAAACGTAGAAAGTAGAAATTATTTAGACACAATATGGCCTCTACTCATACAACTCTGCCCGTTACATTCTCCTCCTTTGTCAATAGTCTTTTCAATTTCTCTTAGTTTAGAGTCCACTATTGTTTCAATACCAAAAACTGCTGCCGCCCGCAGGTCAGCCAAGGCTTCCGACTTTGTCTTTCCCAGGCCGACACAGGTCAAAGGTCGCCAAATGCAATAGTAACTTTGACTATCATCATCATAGGCAACCAATATTTCGTCAAAGGACAGCTGTTCTATATGGTTCATTTCTAACCGAAAAATTTCTTTTTAACTGAAGCTGCGGCTAGAGGAGCAACCGCTATCCACAACGTGATGTTAATCAGCATGGCTGTGACATAGTTAATATCCACGCCGATGCCCATCCTCACAGCGATGGCATCCCAAAGTAGCATGAGGAAGAATGAACTTAAGAAGAAACCCGGTATCGCCGCCAATATTCTGAAATAACCCATTTTGGACCTCCTTTATTTTATTCTTGTAACACAGATTCTATATCTTGATAAGCCTGGGTGAGAATTTGATGAATCTGCTCTGCTTTTTCGGTATCCATACTGCGAAAACCATAACTCAGCAAATGTTCGAGCGCATGGTACTCCTTCATTACCATGACCATCTTGCCAATGCTCTTAAAACTCCACTTATGTTTCATCTTCTTTCTTACATCGTCGGCGACTTTACTCTGATCTGTCAGAAATTTGAGACCTTCTTCCGTGATCGAATAAACCTTTTTGCCTTCCTGTTCTGCAGAACTGGCATATCCCATTTCTTCCAGCATCTGGAGAGTAGGGTAGATAACTCCTGGGCTAGGTTTATAAAAACCGTAGGATTGTTCTTCGAGTTCTCTGATAATATCATAACCATGCCTCGGCTTATCCTTCAACAGGTCTAATATTACGTATTTGAGGTCACCTTTCTGAAATGAAGCCCCTCGCCGTGAACCTCGAAAAAACCGCTCCTCATCAAATATCCGTTCTCTAAACATTGAACCCTCCTTTTCGTGGCATCAATTAATATGTCATAAATAATATCTAGATATATCTAGATATATCTAGATATTATTATACACAGAGTCTCTTTTTTGTCAAGGGGTTTTATGAAGTTTTACGAAAAAATTTTTCTGGGCTTTCAGTTGGAGGACAATATCATCACCTGCGATAGACCTTAGAGACAGTTCACGCACTTCCACTTGGGGGAAAGCAATTACTCCCTCCACATCTGGGGACAATAGGTCGAGCAACACCTGACCCATACATAATACATATGATAGACTGATGGCTTGTCATTACCCATAATATAGAGAGGAATATGTCAACTAACTGGAGATCATCATCAATGCTTGCCTCGGTTGCCCTTGTTGGGGTAACGGCAGTCTGGGGCTATACTTTTCTTGTTGTACAAGGTGCCATAGCGAGCATGCCAGTAATGGATTTTCTAGCATGGCGTTTCTTAGTAGCCAGTGTTGTGATGATCGCCTTGCGTCCGACCTGCCTGCGTAATGTGACGCGCCTCCAATTACTGCGCGGTATCGGACTAGGCACAGTGCTCGGGGTGGGTTATATCGCTCAAACGTACGGCTTGCGCTTCACATCTGCAGCTAATTCGGGGTTTATTACTGGCATGTTTGTCGTTCTCACCCCAGTTATGTCATGGATATTACTTCGCCGTAAAACCAATCGTAATACTTGGATGGTTGTAGCACTGGCTACTGTGGGCTTAGCATTACTCAGTCTCAACGGTTGGTCAGTTGGAATCGGTGAGTTGCTCACACTAGGATGCGCCGTATCCTTTGCTGTTCATATAGTTGGCCTAGGTGAATGGTCATCACAATACGAGCCGTATTCCTTCTCCCTGCTTCAAATTGGCGCTGTCGCCGTAATTTCACTCTTAGCTGCTATACCTGAAGGAATTACTATGCCACCCGACCCAGGAGTATGGGGAGTTGTAGCTATTACAGGTGTGTTAGCAACCGCTGTCGCGTTTTTTGTACAGACGTGGGCTCAATCACTTGTATCAGCAACGCGAGCAGCCGTGGTAATGACAATGGAGCCGGTCTTTGCCGGATTATTCGCCGTTGTCATTGGTGGAAACCAGCTTACACTACGGAATATCGCTGGTGCAGCATGCATACTGGCAGCAATGTTAATTATCAATCTAAGGTCAGGGCGGAGTGCTACCCGACAGAAAATATAGTAGCCTCTAAGAGCATGTTATTACAGCATTGAGTGGGTAAGAGGGGACGGTTTCCTACCTTCTATTTGGCAGGTAGATTATCAAGGACCCTTTTCATATTTCCCCGATACTCTTCAAAAGCATTGCGTCCGTGGTCGGTAAGCCGAACAGTAGTGTGGGGCTTTTTACCTAGAAATTCCTTCTCAATAACCACATAACCGGCGGTTTCCAACTTGCTCAGGTGCGCGGACAGATTGCCCCACGTCATGCCGGTTTGACGCAAAAGAAATAGGAAATCCGCAACTTCGACAACATACAGATAGGCCATAAGGATGTATCGTGACGGTTCATGGATAAGTCTGTCAATTTTGTTGACAGGTTCCTGGACCTCATCACTATTGTTAATTACTATCGTGTACCTCCTCAACCATCTTGGGGTATTTGCGTAAAAAGACTATTAATATCCCCAGACCGATTAGAACTATGATGCCGCCGGCACCGATAAAACCAAATTCCCATCGGACACCCAACCACAGGTGAAAAACCGCTCCAAGAAAGATTAACACAGCATACAAGTAGAAGCGGTTAACTCTTGCCCAGTAGGCAATAAAACAGACGACTGCTGCTAAAATTCCGTTGAATATTAACGGAAAATAATCTGCAAGCCACTGCGGTCGCGTACCGATGCCCCACAGCACAGCCATCAACACCCCCACCAACATCACTGCCACCCCGAGAATAATGAACCTCGCTGTTATTCTCCGCCGGCTCGTCGTACTGAACCTGGCGTAGCCGATACGCGGGTAAGTTAGCCGTTTCTTTATTCCCCATATCGCAAAATATAGACCTATGAAAGTAACGCCCGGTAAGTAGGTTGCGTCAGTGAGTATGGCAAGACCCCATCCCAGTATAAAAAGCCCCAGGAAGATATCCCAAAGACCATCCTGGAAAAATGTCAT
>Ga0180433_10006416_pt1 | contig 15418 bp, 14 predicted proteins | sample SS_ome_8_FD_132980 | JGI IMG/M metagenome (GOLD analysis project Ga0180433, IMG submission 132980) | Hypersaline lake sediment archaeal communities from the Salton Sea, California, USA - SS_1_D_1 metaG | ecosystem: Environmental > Aquatic > Non-marine Saline and Alkaline > Hypersaline >... | reverse complement strand
TTTTGTAGATCTTGGCGGAATAGATGGTCTCCTTCATATAACAGATATGTCTTGGAGAAGAATTTCTCATCCGAGTGAGATGGTTAAAATTGGTGATACCATAACTGTCAAAATAATTTCTTTTGATAAAAAGAATGAAAAGATTTCTCTTGGCATGAAACAGCTTGAAGAAAATCCTTGGGAAAATGTTGATGGTAAATATAAGGTTGGTGATGTTGTTAAAGGTAAGATCACTAGCATCACAGATTATGGTTTATTCGTAGAAGTTTCTAAAGGTATAGAAGGTCTTGTTCATATATCTGAGGTTTCTTGGACAGAAAGAATCGTAAACCTTTCTAAGCATTTTAAAATTGGACAAGAAATTGAAGTCAGCATTGTTGATGTCGATAAAGAACACAGAAGAATGTCTTTGAGCGTCAAGCAGCTTCAGAAAGATCCATGGAAAGTTGTTGCTGAAAAATTCAAAGTTGGCGATAAGATTTCTGGGCCAATAAGCAATATTACAGATTTTGGTATGTTTATTAGATTGTACGATGGGGTTGATGGCCTTGTTCATATATCAGATATTTCTTGGACAGAACATATAATGCACCCAACAGATAAATATAAGAAGGGTGATGATGTTGAAGCTGTTATTCTTGCGATAGAGCCTGAAAACAAGAAGATCTCATTGGGAATTAAGCAACTTGAGGAAGATCCTTGGGAGAATATCGTTAAAGAATACCCTGCTGGTAAAGTTGTTGAAGGTACAGTTTCAAAAATTACTAATTTTGGAGCATTCATTAAACTTCCAACAGGAGTTGAGGGCTTAGTTCATATATCAGAAATAGATGATAAAGAAGTAGAAAAAATAGAAGATGTTCTTCAGATTGGTCAGAAGGAAAACTTCAAAGTTATTAAGGTAAGCAAAGAAGATAGAAAGCTTGGCTTAAGTTTGAGGGCTGCAAAAAAAGGTGCCTCAGATTCTTCTGAACAACCAAAAGAAGTTAAAAGAACTTCAGAGCATAAAGCAAAAAGCTCACATGAAGATTCTAAATACAAAAAAGCAGCAAATACAAAAACGATAATGCAGCAGGCTTTTGAAGAACTTAATAAACGAAAAGAAGAAGATTCTGAATCGTCTGAAGACGACAAAGAATAAAAAAAAGGCCCGGAAATAATTTCCGGGCCTTTTTTTATCTGCTAAGTGCGGGGCTGTGTTTTTTCGCTTCTGGAATGGAGATTGTTTCTTTTTGACTTTCAACTGATTTATCTATTGGAATTTTGACAGTTAAAATTCCATTTTTGTAATGCCATTTTGCTTCACGTTCTTTAACATTACTTGGAAGAGATTCTGTTGTTTGAAATGATTTAACTTCCGATTTTTCTGTTGTGACTTGTTTCTTTTTTCCTTTTTTAATTATTTGAGTTTCAACTACTTGTTTAGCTGAAATCATTAAATATTTTTGTTGCCCACTTTTCTCAATATCGACTTTTATATTTTTACTCTCATATCCTGGAATTTCTATTTCAATATAATAATTATTTTTACTTTGATCATATCCTCGTTTTATTGATGATGATTTAAAAAATTGCATGTTTGAGACTTCTTGTTGAAGCTTGCCGAAAGATTCTTGAAGTTGTTCCATGCTTTTCTTGAGTCCAGTATTAAAAATGTCATACCAGGCCGGAAAAATATTTTGTGATGTTGAGAAAAATATCAAGAGAATTAGTAATGTTTTTTTGTTCATATAAACTCCTTTTGAAATTTGATTAATTGTGATTTTAATGTTCTAACTTTTTCTAGAATTTTTTCATCAATTACTGTGATTATTTCTTTTTCTATAACTTTTTCTTTTTTTTGATCTTTATCTAATTTTGCGCCCATAATTTTTTCTGGATCTTTAATTTTTCGCACTTCTTTAGATAGTTTTGAACGTGCGCCGGAGATTGTGTATCCCTGATTATATAGCAGGTCTTTAATTGCAACGAAGCATTTGTAATCTTCGCTTGTATAAAATCTTTGTCCTCCTGTTGACCTAGTTGATTTTAATCCGAACTCTTTTTCCCAGAATCTTATAACGAATTTTTCTATTTTTAGCTGACTTGCGAGTTCTCCTATTCGAAATTTTTTCTGAGACATTCTATTTGGTTGCTGCGTCATTTTTTCTCCCCTTGTCCCCCGAAGCTTTATGCGAAGGGGGGCTAAATTTTTTCTATTTCTATGAGCACATCTCCTTCTTTTATCAAATCTCCTGGTTTGATATGAATATTTTTAACAAATAGGTTAGATGGGGCGAGTATGTCATTTTCCATTTTCATGGATTCTATTGTGACTAAATTTGTTCCGGATTTTACTTTTTGATTTGCTTCTACATTTACATTTATAATCCTGCCGCAGATTGGGCTACATATTTTTGTTTCGAGCTTTTCTTCTTTTTTCGTGAAAGAAAATTTTAGATTTTGATTTATTGATATGATTTGATTTGTATTGAATAAAAATATAGTGGATTTATTTAGAACTTTTGCTTTGTATAATTTGTTTTTAATTTTTACAAATACAATGTTTTGATTTTGTTTGATTAATTCCATAATTGGTTTTTCCAATTATTGGGTTTAAATTTTGTGGTCGATTTTTTGTTAGATATTTTTGAAAAACTAATGATTTTTTCTATTTCTTTGTCAGATAAAATAGTTTCTTTGGGATCATTTTTCCAAGAAAGAACTTTTTCAAGAAAATCTTTTTCTTTAAGAATCTGTGTATGAATTTTTCCATTAAAGAATTCTTGGCTTTCTAAAATTTGAATCAAAAAATTTATATTTGTTTTGATTCCAGAGATATTTATCCGTTTTAAATAACTAGATAAATATTTAATTGCAGACTCTCTTGTTTTTCCAAATGAAGTTATTTTTGAAATCATTGCATCGAAGTTTGGTGAAATTTCTTCTCCTTCTTCAAGATCATGGTCAATTCTAATAAATGGATGTGATGGAATTTGAAGATTTATTATTTTACCAGATGAGGCGGAGAAATTTGTGTTTGGATTTTCTGAGTAGATTCTGCTTTCTATTGCATGTCCATTTTGTGAAATATCTAATTGTTTGTATGGTAAGGTCTTGTTTTCTGCAATGTGTATTTGTAAGGCAACTAAATCTATATGGGTTGTTAATTCTGTAACAGAGTGTTCGACTTGAAGTCGTGGGTTGGCTTCTAGAAAATAAAAATTTTCTTCTTTATCAACTAAGAATTCTATGGTTCCTATACTGTCGTACTCGAAATGGCTTGCTATTTTTATCGATGCTTCACAAAGCTTTTCTTTTGTTTTTTTATTTATAAAGTTGCAAGGTGCTTCTTCGATTATTTTTTGATTTTTTCTTTGAATGGAACATTCTCTTTCAAATAGGTGTATGAAATTTTTACCATCAGCTGCAATTTGAACTTCTATGTGTCTGCATTGTTCTAAATATTTTTCAATTAAAATTTTATCTGAGGCAAATTGATTTTTAGACTCAGACATTACTTTCTTTAATTCTTCCTCGAAGAGTTTTTCTTCTTTTACAACTCTCATGGCTTTACCGCCACCACCGACTGCGCATTTTATTATTAGTGGAAATTCTAGATTTTTTGATGATGTTTTAAAATGGTTGCTTGGAATTGTTGGAATTCCAAATTTTTTTATTAACTCTTTTGATTTAGATTTGTCTGAAAATATTTCAATAATTTTTGGTGAAGGCCCAATCCATATAATTCCTGAATCGATTACCTTTTTTGCAAATTCAAAGTTTTCTGATAAAAAACCATATCCAGGATGAATGGCATCGACATCTTCTTTTTTTGCAATTTCGAGAATTAAATCTTGATCCAAATATCCTAAGTAGCCATTTTTTTTCAATTGATGTGCGGAATTAGATTTATAGACATAAGACAAAAATTGATCTTCTTTTGTATGAACAGCAACTGTCTCTATTCCTAACGAGAGGCATGTTGATTGAATTCGAAGTGCGATTTCGCCTCTATTGGCTATTAATATTTTCTTTATTTTTGTCTTCATCATCTAATTCTAACTGTAAGCTTATGAGTGTAAAATTGTATCTGTGTTGGGTTTTAAAAGCAATCTGGAACTTGTCTGTTTTATCTGGTAAACTTCAAGCTTCGAATAAAGAAATTTTTTAACACATCGGTGGATCATCCCGAGTGCCGAGTATAACGAGGTGTATCGAGGGATAATGATCAACGGAGTAATAAGTTTCTATTGAAAGTGTATCTTTTGATCGGTCACGATCCCTCGATACGATTTGACAAGCAAATCACTCGGGATGATCCGCCGAGAGAGAAGAGTAATATTTAAAAATAAAATTAATTATAGGTATTTAGATGAATAAGAGAATTTTTATAGCAGCAACTTTGTCGATGGTGACAGTTTTAGCGATACAATATTTTACTCACAGGAATGATCCTCCAAAATCGGAGCAGGGAATTGAGTCAGGACAATTTTATTCTGCACCTGAACAAAAATGTTGGCATCGCAATCCTAACCGAGAAGTCGATTTCATTGATAAAAAAGTTGATGCAGGGAAAGAAAAAGAAACTGTTGTTGAGACTGATCAATATATCGCTAAGTTTTCTAACTTCGGAGGCATCTTAAAATCTTTTATTTACAAACATAAAACAGGTAAGCCTGGCAAACAAATAGAGATTCTTTCGAATGATACTTTAGATGCAAAAGAACAGGGTTGCTTTCTTTTAGCTTTTGAGGAAAAGACGCCATATCATTACAAGTTAGCTGAAGAAAAAGAAGAAGAGGGTGTTAATAAAATTGTTTACGAGGTTAAGCATAATGGATGGTTGGTTAAGAAAATTTATTCTTTATACAAAGATTCTTACAAGATCGATTTAAATTTTGAATTTATAAAAGAAAATAAAGATGCATCTCCAATAATTCCAAGGTTGTTTTTTGTTTCTCCATACGCTTCGGAAGTTAAAGACAATGAAACTAATGCATTTGTTAATAAAGGGGTGGGCTCAGTAGATAAAATTTCATCATCTGAGGAACTTACAGGTGTTTGGGGTGCACCAGAAATTTTTGGAGGTGAAGATAAATACTTTGCGACTTGCTTAGCAAAGGATAAAAATAACTTTGCCTTTGGTGGATATTACAAAAGAATCAATAGAAAATTATTCTCGATTATCGAATGTGACGAATTAAAAGATAGCAAAAATTTTGCTACATCATTCTATGTTGGGCCTAAATTATTAAATAGCCTTGTTAGTGTTGATGAGCGGTTAGAATATCTTCTTTCTTTTGGCTGGCTTTCATGGTTTTGCAAAATTTTGTTAAGGCTTTTAGATATCTTCTATCAATACTTTAAAAACTATGGTGTTGCGATTATCGTTCTTACAATTCTATTGAAAATACCATTTATTCCATTGACCATAATTTCAAGAAATAGAATGGAGGAGTATCAAAAATATCAGCCAACTATCACTAGAATTAGAAATAAATACAGAACAGATTTACAGAAACAACAAGAAGAGATTGTTAAGTTCCACAAAGAACATAATTTATCACCAGCGGCACCGATGGTTGGTTGTATGCCATTATTAATTCAACTGCCTATTCTTTTTGCGTTGTATAGGTTTCTTGGAAATTATTTAGCTCTTTATGATTCACCATTTGTTTTTTGGATAAAAGATTTAGCAGCTAAAGATCCGTATTATGTTTTGCCGTTGTTGATGGGTGCGACAATGTTGCTTTTGCAGCAGTCCAGTCCTAGCGGTGATGAAAAGCAAAAAATATTTATGATGTTTATGCCAATATTAATGACAGCGGTTTTTATAAATTTTCCAGCAGGTTTAGTTTTGTATTGGCTTATGAATAACTTGTTAACTCTTTTCGAAGACTTTTTACGTAAGAGAGTTTTTGGATAACCCTTCGATACACCCATGCTTCGCCAGAGGCTTCGCAGGGCACTCAGGGCGAACGGAAGATTTTAGTGTTTAAAGATTTGCCGATTCTGAAAAACTTAATTCAGCAATTGCAGAGAGTGCCTTATTTGGCATCAAAAAATATATATAAAATTGCATTCTATTTTTTGTCTAAAGATGAAAAAACATTAGAAAATCTTTGTCGTTCAATTTTAGAAGCCAAAAAGAAAATTAAAAATTGTAAAACTTGTTTCAATTGGGTTGAGTCAGGTGATGTTTGTTCAATTTGCTTATCGGGTAGACGTGATAAAAATTCTATCTGTGTTGTTGAAACTTGGCATGATCTAATTGCAATCGAAAACACTGCAAACTATAACGGGCTATATCATATACTTGGGGGTTCGCTTTGTCCTCTTGAGGGAATTGGTCCAAGTCAACTTACGATAGATAAATTTATGGATAGATTGAAAAATTTTTCTGGCGAAATAATTCTTGCAACAAATCCAACCCCTGAGGGTGAAGCGACTGCAAGTTTTATCTCATCTAAAATCGATAAAAATGAAAAAATTTCAGTTTCACGGTTAGCGAGTGGAATTCCAATTGGGTCGACACTAGAATTTATGGATAAAGTTACAATTCACAAGGCTCTATCCGGCAGAAGGCCATTCTAGTTTTCTATTATTTCGTGTATTTTATGATTTTTAGGCAGTTTAGCTGTGTTGAATTAAAAATATTAAACAACAACCGGCGGATCATCCCGAGTGCCGAAACTGAGAAAAGCGAAGTTGAGGTGTATCGAGGGATCGTGACCGCTGGAGGAATAAGTTTATAAAGAAAGTGAGTCCTTGGATCGCTCATTATCCCTCGATACAATTTTCTACACTACGTTTCGAAAATCACTCGGGATGATCCGCCGGGTATGTTGTATTCGTATAAAAATATTTACCCCCATATTAATTTTATTATTAATATCTCAACCTTTATTCCCAACAATTGGTAATTTTCTTGATTCAATAAAATCTATAAATGTTAATAGTCTTAATCAAAAAATAATCGATAAGAATAAAATTATTTTTGAAGGTTCTGTAGAAATAATAATCGATAACAAATTTCATATTTGTGCAGATGAAGTTGAAGTTGATAAGAGCAAATATTTTATTAAGGCATATTCAAATGAAAATAGTTTAGTGAAGTTAGAAGATTCAGGTTTATTAATTTTATCTGATTATTTAGAGATGGATTTGATTAATAAATCTGGATATGCAGATGATATGAGAATTAATGCGAAAGAGGGTTTTGTTTCTGCAAAGAAAGCTGAAAAAGTTGATGATAAGACCTGGAGGCTACAAGGAATAACTTATACTGCGTGTGATCGAGAAAGTCCACACTGGGCATTTTATGCAAGCAATGCTGTTCTATTTAGAAATTCGGTTCTGAAGGCTACGAATTTATTTTTAAGTATCAAAGATATTCCTGTTTTTGTTTTTCCGGCATTGATTTTTCCATTGCAGAGTAGATCTGGTTCTGGATTTCTTATTCCTAAATTTTCTTATGATGAAGAATATGGATTTGGTCTTAAACAGGAATACTATTGGCATATAAAAAATCATTGCGATACAACCATAGGATTTAATTTTTTCGAGAAAAAGGGATTTCTTTTTTCTGATGAATTTCGTTGGGCTAAAAGTTCAGAGAATTTTTTGATAATGAACAGTTATTATGCGGAAGAGTGGGATGCGATTTTAGAAAAAAGAGGAATGATTGTAAGTGCAACAGATAAGCATTATTGGATTAGGGGTAAATATTTTCAACCGATATCTTTTTCAAAAATTAATTTAAACAGTCTTGTTCAATTTGATTTTGGAACGGATAAACGAATTGGATATTACTTTTTGAATGATGCGGGTAAAGTTGAGGATTTCTTTTTTAATACAGCAACAGAGAGATACTTTGATCCTAAAAATATAGGGCAGCTTTCAATTAAATCTGAAAGAGTAGTGAGGCGTAAATTTACAGAATTGCCTAAAGTTGGAACCTCTGAAATAAAAATAGAAGATGAGGAAAAATATCATGTTTATGTATTGCCAAGACTTGAATGGGGAACATCATATTTTAGATTGTTGGGGAACATGTTTTATCGACATGATATTTTATTAGACCAGGTATTTCTAGATGATAAAAGAGGGGAAAAATATTTTGTAGATTCGTCGGTTTCAAGAATTTTGCCAAGCTTGTATGATTTTGACATTGATACGGCAAGGCTATTTTATCGAGGAGATTGTCAACTGAGATTTAATTGGGCGAAGCAGAATTTGAAATTATCTTGTGAACCAAATTTTCAAATGAGAAGCAACATAAGAAAAGATGATGATAGAAGAAATAGTCAACATCAATTTTATCCCAAATATCTTATTGAGTGGTCATTACCTAGATTTTATTGGGATTTTCCTTGGAGCTGTGGTTTTTATGATTTACATCCGATTATTAATTGGAGTTATGTTACAAAATTTTATCAAAATCATTGGCACAAAATAGATAAAATAGATCGTGTTTATCCGGAGAATAAATTTAATGTTACTTTGCGTAATGGTCTTAATTTTGATTCAACAGGTATTGATTTGATTCTTTCTCAGGCTTTTGATTTTTATAACAATAATGATTTATTTTTTCTTAGACGTGGAAGTAGTCAAAATCATATTTTGCCATTTGAGGCTAATTTGAAACTTTATTCAGATAATTTAAATTTCAACTTTACTCAGGAATATGACTGGAAAAATTTTTCTGCGTTGCAAACAAAAATAGATTTTTCTTTTAATTTAAATAAATACGGATTTTTTATTGGCTATATTAATCAAAAAGAAATGTTGCAACAACGCAGAAACCTTTTATCTGATATACAATCTTTTGCTATGTTTGGTTTATCTGTTCCAATTGGTAAAGACTTGAAGATTCATTATGATGGAAGTTTTTTCACAGAAGAAAAAGATATGTTTCCAAGGATAAGTAACATCAAACCGTTATATCATAGAACTTGTTTGGATTATGATGGTCATTGTTGGGGATTTTCTTTAGGTTTTGAAGAAAAGAAATATAAACAATATGGAAATTGGAAAAATGAACGGGCGATAACTTTTGCTATTAAATTAGATTCAATTGGATCATTCAAACAAAAGTTCAGAAGACCGCTAATCAAAAATGCTCCAGATGATTATAAGGCATAGAACCAAACCCGGCGGATCATCCCGAGTGATTTGCGTAGCAAATTGTATCGAGGGATGGTGAGCGATTGTAGGAATTACTTGCAATAGAAATTTATTCCTCCGTTGGTCACGATCCCTCGATACACCTCGCAAAGCTCGGCACTCGGGATGATCCGCCGGTGGTAATAGAAAGAAATATATGTACGAAACTAGACGCAAAAAACTTCTTAAAAAAATAAAAGAAAAACATCCAGGTATTTCAAAAGGTGTTGTTCTATTGTTCGCAGATTACGAAAGAGATAGATACACATTCAGACAAGAAAGTAATTTTTATTATTTGACTGGAATCAAGGAACCGTCTGTTGTTTTTTGTATTTACTTAGACGGTAAAGAAGAATTATTTATTCCAAATTATGGTCACAAAAGATCTCAATGGGTTGAAAGTGAATTTAGTGTTGATAAAGATGTAGAAATTAAAAATCTTGGAAAAGAGATTAGTGGCTACAAAATGCCGTCGATTTTTAATAAAGACTTTTGTGAAGATTTTTTAAAAGAGATTAAATCTTATATTGGAAAAGATGGGAAAATTTATTCATTGAATTCTTTGTTTTACTCAAATTATCTTTTAGAGAAAATTTCTAATTCTATTGGAGTTCAAGATGGGGTGATTGATATTTCATCTATAGTTTCGTCAATGAGACGAAAAAAAGATGAGTATGAAATTGATTTAATTAAACGTGCAATCAACATAACTTGTTTGGCCCATGCAAGTATTTCCGAAAAAATAAGACCAGGAATTTTAGAAAAAGAGATTAGAGCCGATATTGAACATAGTTTTATTTTAAACGGATCTGACGGACCATCATTTCCAAGCATTGTTGCATCCGGAAAAAACACAACAATTCTTCATTACACTTCCGGAAACTGTAAATTTTGCGAAGGAGATTTAGTTGTAGTTGATATAGGTGCCGATTTTGAAAGTTATGCCTCTGATCTGACTCGTACGTATGCTGTTTCTAGAAAATTCACAAAAAAACAGAAATTTTTCTACGATTTGGTTTTGGATGTACAGAAATATGTCATAGATTTGGCAAAGCCTGGAATGTTCCTTTTTAACAAAAATTGTCCAGAAAAATCACTTCATCACCTTGCGGTGGAATTTTTAAATAAAAGAGAGTATAGTCAATACTTCGTTCACGGTATTGGGCATTTTATGGGTCTAGATGTTCACGATGTTGGAGATTTCGAAGTTGAATTAGAAGAAGGGAATGTTTTTACTGTTGAACCAGGAATTTACATCCCTGATGAAAAAATCGGAATAAGAATTGAAGACGATGTTGTTATTACAAAAAAAGGATGTGAAGTTTTAAGCAAAAAACTAAAGAAATAACAGATTGGAATTATTATGAATCTTTATGCTTATGCGTTTATGTTAGGAAGTCAGTTTGTATCATTATCTTATGCAATAATTGGTTTTGGAATTCTTATAGTTGCTCATGAATTTGGACATTTCTTTTTTTGTAAACTTTTTGGGATTCATACGCCTTCATTTTCCATTGGCATGGGGCCAGTTTTATTTAAAAAGAAGATTGGCAGGACAGAGTTTTGTTTATCAGCAATTCCAATTGGTGGATATTTAGAAATAGCTGGAAGCGAAGAGGTTGGACAAGGTAATCAGAAGCATGCAAAAAGCAGAGATAAGGATTCTTTTGCGGTCAAACCTTTTTGGCAAAAGGCTTTTGTTCTTCTAGGTGGAATTTTGTTCAATTTATTTTTTGCATATTTTACTTTTTCAACATTATTTTTTGTTGGAATGCCTGTTCCAAAAAAACTTGCAGTTGAAGTTAAGTCGGTTAGTTCAGAAACTGATTCTTTGAATGGTAGATTTAAATCTGGAGACAAAGTCATATCAATAAATGAAGTAGAGTTGAGTGAAACACCAGATAAGTTATATCCAGCTTTGCGTAAAATTTCAGAAGACTTACAAGAAAATCAATACGAAGATTTAGGCGTTAAGGTTTTAAGAGACGATGATACTTTGCAACTTAGAATTCCAATAACAGAATCAAATACAATTTTGCAAAAGGGTTTAATTGGTGGGTCATATTTAGACGTAAAAACAATTGAAACATCTTATGAGAGTTATCCATTATTTCAAGCCATAGGGAAAGGAATAAAAAAAACTCACGATTGGATTGGGATGACTCTTTCTGGCTTAAAGACTTTGGTGACTAAGCGCAACATAAAAGATTTTGGTGGCCCAATTTTAATTGTTTCTCAAAGTTTCAAGATGGCTCAGCAGGGTATTCAATTTCTTTTAATATTTTTAGCAATTATTAGCATTAACTTAGCTATCGTTAATTTGCTTCCAATTGGCGCTCTTGACGGAGGTCAATTGTTGTTCGAAACAATAGAATTTGTAACTCGAAGAAAAATACCTGAGAAGGTTAGACTTGGAATAAATCTCGTATCTTGGGTTTTACTGATTGGTTTGATTCTATTTATTTCTTTCCAAGATTTAGTCTGGTTGTTGTCTGGCTATTTTAGTTAATTTCCACTTATCCGGATTATTCAAATAATGTTCGACAACTTTTCGATTAAAACTGTGGCCAGTTTTGTGTGCGGTGATTTTTCCTGAAATTTGATGCCCTAGTAAAGAAAGATCTCCAATTAAGTCCAATAATTTGTGGCGTACAAATTCATCAGGAAATCTGAGAGTGTTGAGATAGTCATATTCTCCAACAACGACAGTATTGCCAAGATTTGTTCCTCTTGCCAAACCATGAGTTCTCAACATTGGAAGTTGCTTCAAAAATCCAAATGTTCTTGCCGGCGCAATTTCTTTTACAAAATTTTCTTCATTTAATTCGATTTCTAATTTTTTATTTCTGACTAGAGGATGAGGGAAGTCTATCGAATAAGAAAAATGTGTTATGTTTTGACCGATCTGAAACTCTTCGACGTGCCCTTTGGGCGTGCTCAGGGAGATCGGCCTTATCTCAATCGCCTTATCTTCTTCTTGGAAAATTATAATTTCTTTTGGTGTTAAAAATTTCTTTGGTTGTGTTTGAGATTTTATTCCTGCATCAAGAATTGATTGAGCAAATGGAAAAGCGCTGCCATCCATAATTGGTATTTCGTTGCCAGAAACTTCGATAATCAAATTATCTATGCCCAATCCTGAAATTGAGGCCATCAAATGTTCAATTGTTGAAACTACAAAGTTATCTTTTTGAATGATTGTTGAGAAAGAAGAATCTTTTTGTAGAATTTCCCCAATTTTGATTTTTTTATCTCCGTTCGCCCTGAGCACGCCCGAAGGGCACGTCGAAGGGTTGTTCGAACTTTTATCTGGATCTTTTGAATCTTGAAATATTATCCCAGAATCTTCTTCTGCAGGATGAAGCGTTACGATAGATTTTTGCCCAGTGTGAACCCCAACACCTTCGATACAAACTTTTTGATTTATGGTTTTTTGATAGATCATTTTGATATTTTAAACTTTGATAATTGAAAAACCGATTTTAGCATTCAGGTTTTATTAATTCAAATTTGATTTTTTGGGGAATTATTAATAATGAAAATTTTGTTTTTGATTTTGATAATAAACTTTGCGTATTTTTTTAAGCTTTTACCTGCAGAATCAGAAGATATGCCGACAAAAATTTCTAATTTAGAGAAGAAAAAAAATAGAATTACAGAAGAACTTAATAGTCTTGAAGCTCAAATTCGTTTAAGAGTTGAATCAATTGAAAGACTGGGAAAATCTTTGGGAATAAAAATGGAAAAAGAAAAATTGGAGGAGATTGAAAAATTACATAAGGATGCTGAAATAATTGAAGAAGAATTGCACGAATTATCTGAAGATACCAGTATATCAAAACTAACATCATTGGTTGATTTATATGAGAGCATGATAAAAAAGTTGATAGATATCTCTAATGAACGAGAACAATTGGGTGAGTATAATAAAGCAGCAGGGGCATATTTAACAATATTAAAATGGAAATCGAATATTTCTGAAATGCACAGAAAAATTTTAAAATATTACAACAAGATAGGAGAGAGTGAGAAGGAAGAATTTTTATTGGGAGAAGAAGAACGTTTTCGGTATGAAGCGCCTAAACTATATGAAAAATCAGCTAACTTATTTTATTCTGCTGGCAAATATGATGAAGCTTATACAAAATATCTTGATTCTGCAGAGTTATATAAAAAATTAAACAATACAGAAAAGGTCAACTCAATGAGAAACAATGCCGAAGAGGCCAGAAAGAAGTTAGTGAGCGAAACGCATAGAGCTACTAAATAAAAAAAAGCCGGGATTAATCCGGCTTAAAATTTATTAAGCTTACGCTTTTATTTGCGCTTTATGAGGATGCTCAGATCCAACATAAACTTTTAAGCGCTTGATCAATTCATTGCTGATTCTATTTTTTGGAAGCATTCCTTTGACCGCATGTTGAACGATCTTTGTTGGATGCTTTTCAAGAACTTGTTTTGCTGTTTTTTCTTTCAAGCCACTTCTGTATCCAGAATAGCTTTCGTAAATTTTTTGGTCCCATTTGTCTCCTGTGAGTTTTACTTTTTCACAGTTGACTACAACAACATAGTCTCCGCATTTTGCATGGGGTGTGAATAATGCTTTGTTTTTGCCCCTCAAAATATCGGCAGCTTCTGTTGCAAGACGGCCCAAAATTTTGTCAGATGCATCGATTACATGCCAATTGGCTTTGCAATCTTCTTTTCTTTGAAAAAATGTTCTATTCATGTCCATGATTAATTTCCAGGTTAATTTATAATGCTTGTCCGCCGTAGCTTTACGCGTAGGCCGGAAACGGGATTTTGCTTACGAGTTGTTAAGTCTAGAAGAAAAAGCCCAATCGGTCAATTTGGGCATATTCTTCTATCCAAAACCAAAAAATTGCTACGATGCCATCATGGTATGAGAGTTAAAGTCTAAGGTCTGAGTTATTTATGAAAAACAAAATGATCTTCAAAATTGCGTTTTTGATTTCTATCTTTTTGTTTGACCATTTACTTTCTAGTGAAGAACCAGGATTGAGTGATGAAGAAATTGCCAAGATGTTGCAAGAAGAAGAGTTTAGTCATGAGCCCCCGGCGATTTTACAAGAAGAGCAATGGGAGTGTCCGGTATGTACACTGATAAATCCGGCTACAGCAAATATTTGTGAAGCATGTGGTGGTCAAAGGCCAGAAGAGGATATTGAAGAACAGGTTGCCGGTCAAAGCTTTGAAGAAGCAAGAAAAGAAGCTTTAGAAAAACAAAGGTCATATCCTGAATTTGTTGAAGAACAAATAAAATCTATTTTGGATAAAGATTCAGGAAAAACTATAAGCGAATCATTAATCAAGGATGTAGTGTGTCCAATTTGCATGGAGGCTTTCCAAGATTCTTCTCCAGATGAAGATGCTTATGTCATTGGTGCAATAATTTGTTTAGCGGGACATATAATTTGCAGACAATGTGCTCCGCTAGTTGCCCTGACTTAGGATATGAAGTTTATATGTCCAGTATGCAGAGAAGAGTTTGATATATCGAAAGAGCATGTGATTCAAAGCGTTAAGAGAGAAGTCGTAAATGAAAAAATTAAGGAACTGGAATCAAAAAAACAGCAGATTGAAGAAGAGCTACATAAGTTGGAGAAGAATATTCGTGAAAGAGATGAAATGTTAAAACATTTGCGAGATGTTCTTGGGATGGGTGCATAAGAAATTAAGGTCTAGGCCTTAATCGCCACTTTGATTTGTTTTATTCCTTCGATATTCCAGCTTTGATCAGAGCCTTGAAAAGTGGATGTGGCTTTAGGGGTGTCGATAGAAATTCTGGGTGAAATTGGACGCCGATCATGAACGGATGTTTTGTGTACTCACTGATCTCAACAAGGTCTTTTTCTTTATAAATTCCTGAGAATAAAATACCTGCAGCTTCGAATTGTTTTTTGAATTTATTATTAAATTCATATCGATGTCTGTGTCGTTCCATAACCAGTTTTTTCTTGTAAGCAGCATATGATTTTGAGCCAGTTTTGATTGTACATGGATATGCACCCAGCCTCATTGATCCACCTTTGTCTTTAACATTCTTTTGTTCTTCGATGAGTGAAATGACGGGATATTTTGTTTTTTTATCAAACTCGGTGCTATTTGCGCCTTTTAATTTTAGAACTGATCTTGCAAACTCTGCCAACATCATTTGCATGCCTAGGCATAAACCTAAAAATGGTATTTTGTTTTCTCTTGCATATTTGACGGCCAAAATTTTTCCTTCGATTCCACGAGAATCAAATCC
>Ga0180433_10006415_pt1 | contig 15419 bp, 12 predicted proteins | sample SS_ome_8_FD_132980 | JGI IMG/M metagenome (GOLD analysis project Ga0180433, IMG submission 132980) | Hypersaline lake sediment archaeal communities from the Salton Sea, California, USA - SS_1_D_1 metaG | ecosystem: Environmental > Aquatic > Non-marine Saline and Alkaline > Hypersaline >... | reverse complement strand
GCGCATCATGCGAGACGTGTACCCTTCTGTAAACGGAATCGCTACGACGGCCACGCCTAGTTCAGGATGCGCCTGACCGCTCACCCATTCACGTCCTGTGAGCGCCATCGCTGCCGAAAGATTATGCTGTGCGTCGTAGATGTAGACGTCTAGGATAGTTGGCTTCGGACCACGCAGCTCCGCATTGATCTCCTCTGCGCTGGTCCGTGCGATGTCAAGCGCCGCCTGGCCGAAAGCAGGGCCACCCTGTCCCTCGATCCAGTGAACTGTGATACCATCGGCACTGAGTTGCTCCCAACGGAAACGGTTGTCCATATACTGAAACTGCTGAGCCTCGGTGGTCAGGCTGTCGCCGGCTGCGGTGTCGATCTGCCACCAAAATGTGACAGTGCCAAATGGCGGAAGGGGAGAATGGCGCAACTCATGGATGTAGCTGACATCGATATCGCAACTTGGCTCAACAGCGATGCTCAGAGATCTGGCTCGCTCGTCACCAGTGGCCTGGAAGAACAAATAAACCTGAGTGATTTCGGCTTCGGAGGATGCCTGCAGCGTGAAGGTAATCTGCTGGGCGAAGTTGTAGCTGGCCCGGCTTTCGACCACGGTGACCCGCTCATCGGCGACGGCGGCCTGGCAGTCATTCACGCAGGGAGACGGGACTAGCAGAGCCCCCAAGGCTAAGACCAAACCCAAACCCATAATCTGCAGGAGTGTGGGCAAGCGTGTCATCTCATCAACGGGATGCACAGTGTCGATGTGAGCTGGAACGAATAAGCAATGAGAAGAGATCCCTTGAGTGTCGGACATAGGCGACGATGTCGACAGTAGTGGGGAGTCATTCATTCAACGGTCAGATTCTCTGATCAACCGGGTGAAGAAATCTGACAGATACCCATGCAGGAATTCCAGCTCATCCAGGGCGGCCTTGGCCGCAGCTCGTGTGGCCTCGTCCTGAACACGGCAATAGCGCCCCAGGATCTGTTGTGCTTTTTCTCCTCCGACCTGCCCCAAAGCCCACAAGGCCGCTTCCTGTACTTCACGATCGGCGTCGTCAGCCAGCTCCTCCAGTGCGGACACGGCCTCGGAAATCTGTAGTTCTCCGCAGGCCCGAGCCGCTTCGTAGCGTAGCTCAGGGTTGGGGCTGAAGAGTTCCTGGCGCACGTGACGAGCCCAGCGGGTGTCGGCACTACGGCCCATAGCAAAGATAGCGCTGACACGCACCTTTTCCTCCGAATCGGCATGAGCTTTGCGGATCAGCTCTTCAACAGCTTCGGTACCAGCATAGGCCACCGACTCCAGTGCCCGCCGTTGTACCTCAATGGCCTCTGTAGTGTCTTGGCAGGCGGCCAAGAGTGCCTCATAGGCCTGGGTGTGAGGCTCAGGGCGGATTTTCTGAAGTTCACCCAGGAGTACGAACCGACCCAATGACCTGGCTGCCGCCGCTCTCACGGCAGGAGCCTCATCCTCCAGTAAGGTCCTCACCAGGAGGGGAACCAGGCGCACATCCTCGTCTTCCCAAAGTCCGTTGATTGCAGCTGCGCGTACCTCGGCATCCTCATCTATAATCCCCAGGCGAAAAACTGCCCCAAAGTTCAGCTCAAAGTCCGCCTCAGCTAGTCCCGCCAACCGCTTCACCAAGTGCCGCCGCAATTCGACTGGCACGCCCGGCCACACCTCGCGCACACGTGCCATCGCACTGACTCCCAGGTTTGAAAGGTGGTACAAGGATGCCTGGGTTGGCATCTGGTTGCTTTCCTTTAACTCTTCGAGCACAGCAGCAAGTGGATCTTGCATCTTGTCTGACTACCTGAGAAATGACCAAGGGATGATAGGGTTGATGATATCTTGCAGCATGACTATGGCCATTAGGCCTACCAGGATCACCAGTCCCACAAAATGAATCATCGCTTCGCGCTCGGGGGGTATCCGCCGGCCTCGTATTGCCTCAATGAGCACAAATAAGATCCGTCCTCCATCAAGGGCAGGGAGAGGCAGCAGGTTGGTCAGGCCAAGGGCTAGACTGATGAATGCTGCAGTCTGCAGCACGGGGAAGGCTAGGCCCCATTCGACGCTCTGCTGAAGGGAAAAAGCCAGCACCCCACTGATGCCAACCATACTCGTCGGGCGTGCTTCTTCAGCGGTGATGTCACCTTGTGCAAGGCGAGCTGGAATCTGAATGGTTGCGGTTATTGCAGAGACGATGTCGTTTACACTGGCGCTCAGTGCCTCGGGAAGGCGATAGTGCTGCAGCGCGCTTCGGTTGGGCCACGGGGCCATCATGATGCCCAGAAAGCCGTAACCGTCGGAGGTGCGTCCCGGTGTTGCCTTGATAGTCAGCGTCTCATCTTTGCGCAAGACGGTGAGATCGATTGTCCGTTCAGGTGCAGCGCGGATGATACGACGCAGTTGTTCCATCCCTTCTTCTATGCGTTCTCCGTCAACGGCCAAGATAATATCGCGGGGCAGTAGCCCTGCCTCTTCGGCGGCAGTCCTGGGTTCGATACTGGTGACTTCAACCTGCCATTTATCGGGAAGGCCAGTGGTGTAGGCGCCGATGAGCAGCATCACGGCGATGACGATATTGAATATCGCCCCGGCAGCCAGCACGATTACGCGCCAGCGCTTGGGCTGGGATGCCAGACTGCGCGGATCTGAGGGGTCCTCCTCGCCGGTAAGTTTCACGAACGCTCCCATCGGCAGCCAGTTGAGGCTGTATAGGGTGCCAGGCTCGACTGCGGTCAGCTCGCCGCGTAGATGCAGTTCGTCGTCCAGGGCCTCCGCGGCCTTAGGTTCAGCCTCCGGGCGGCCTGTGTCCAAATCGACTACCGTGATGCGATCTAGTACGAATGATCCATCCTCGCGCGGGCTAGCAACAGCGTCCACGCGGGTGCCCATTTTTGCTCTCTCGGGTAGTCGGAAGCCCGCTGGTACGATCACCCGCGCGGTGCCAATCTCCAGATAACCCTTTCCACGCCATAGCTTCAGCAGACGGGGTGGGTAGCCGAGACCAAACTCCTCGACTCGCACTCCTGCCAACTTGGCGAAGATGAAATGGCCCAGCTCGTGGACCAGGATTATCGGCCCTAATACAATAATCAGAGTGCCAATTAGCCAGAACATCACGTTAATCCAATCTGTACCATATATTCTGAATCAGAGACGGGCGATCACGACGCCCGCCTCGCTTTCTTCGAGTGGCTGTCCGCAAAGTGGCCAACTTGAACATTGGCCTGTTCGGATAGTCTCTATTCCTGTGTTTCGCAGGCGAACCTTATGTATTTATATTATACCCTCGGCAGTCCAAACTCGCAACATCGAAGCACACTTGCTCTCCAATCTCCGATCAACTTTACCCGTTTTTCCAGAACGGAGCAGGAAGCTGGAGATCCCAGAGAAAAGTCAGCGTTCTCTCGATCACCGCCTGGGCAGTCAGCGTGTCGGTGTGGATGTAGAGATCGGCGTGTTGGCGAGCGTGCTGTAGACGGCGGGCTTGTTCCTCCCATCGGTTGGAGTGAGCGTCCGTCGGGCGGCGTTGGCGGGCGACATCCCAGGAGACGTCCAAGTAGATGAGCAGGTCAGGCTGGGTGATGCGCTCCCACATAGCAGGCACGTAGGAGTGTTCTTGTGCCACCTCTCGAGCGTTGTATCCCCGCTCACGTAGCGCTCGTACAAGCAGTGATTTGCCCGAGGTACATGGGCCAACTACAGCAATCAGCGGACGTTTCTCTCGTTCGAGCTGTTGCACGGGCTGGAGGGTCTCTTTCGGGAGAACAGCCGCTTCAGCAGCGAGCGACGGCGTGAGATCCAAGCCTCTCCCTCTGATGCATGGGGATGCTGTCTGCTCATCTCGCCCAGACGTGCCAGGGTCCTCCGCGATGTGAACACCACCAGGCAATCATCGACGCGGAGCGTGAGATCGGGACAGGGAGGACAATCGATGTCTGCCTCCCGCTTGTGCAGAATGATTGAGAGATTCAGTTGCTGTTCTGCTTGAGCAATGGTGCACCCTTCCAGTACCGAGCTTGGTTGGATGGTCATTCGAGCGACCATCTGCTCCTCATCCTCATCCACATAGAACGAATGGCTGATCTGCGCCCGGGTGGCGGCTACGGCGAAGACAGGGGCGGACAGTGCTGAGGTGCTGAAGGCAGTATGAATGTGAAATCCACGTCGCACCCTCTCCGCCAGTCGCGCGTCGAACATGCGCATGACCACCTTGATCCCTGGGTTGAGTTCCCGGGCGTCTAGTGCAATATCCATGTTTGTCAAGTCATCTTCGGTGCAGATGACGATGGCAGATGCCCGCTGCACACCGGCTTGCTCTAGCATATCGGGTTGCCTGGCGTCGCCCAGATATACCGGCACTTTCATCTGGGTGACCTTTTCCAGATGTAGGCCCTCAGCATCGCTTTCGATGCCTACGACCTTTTCTCCCCAATCGAGCAGTTCTTTCACGACGCGGTACCCGATCCGCCCTAGGCCGCAGACGATAATATGGTCGTGGTAGGTTGAAGCAACGGCCATAAGCCAGGCCTCCTTTCTCTCGCGAAAGTTGAACAGTGCCGTGCCGAAGCGCAGGATACCATCAGCGACGACGGCCAAACCGATAGCGGGAATGGCGAAGAATAAGATTTTTAGGCCCAGTGGAGCTTTGCTAAAACTGACGAAATCGGGTTGGAAGAAGATGAGTGTGAAGGTTGCATACAGCGCTTCGAGCCATTCGAGCTGTCCGCCTGCCGGGTCGGGGTAGTACGTGCGAAAAGCCCAGGTGCCTATGCCGAGAAGCACGGTGAAGGCTAATAAAGGGACGCGAAATTCGCGTAGCAGCACCCATGCATTTCGCCACAGAACTCTCGGGTACCATTGGAAGTTGCGGGAGTGCATCGTGGGTCTCACAGGGGAAATGTGAGCGCCAGGCGACGCACGTCGTCGCCCATACGGTCCAAGATGCGCAGAACGAGCACGCTTATATCGTCGTGCGGCCGTCCCTCGTCCAGGGCTAGCGCTTGTCCAAGCAAGCAGTTGGCCAACTGCTGAGCGCTCGTATTGCTTTCGGCTGCCAGCTCGCGCACCGCCGACGGAACGTCGAACACACAACTGGATCGCGCTCCAGCCGTTTCCAGTCCGTCTGTGTATATCACTACGCTGGTCCCAGCGACTAGACTCAACTCAGTGATATGAGGCTTGGTGCCACGTCGCACGCCGACCGGGCTAGATGGCTCGTTGAGCAACCATAGGCCCTCTTCGGGAGTGATGATGATGATTGGGCATCGGTTGTTCCGTGAGAGCACCAGTGTGTTAGTTCTCAGATCGATCGACAGGATGTTGAGGGTAGCTGAGACTTTGCCTCCTCTGTGTGTGTATAGGTAGTCGTGGGCTGCCCGGGCTGCTGCTCCGTCGCGCACACCCTCCGACAGTTCGGACACCGTTTTTCGGGCCACCAGGTTGCTGATGGCCTTAGCTGCCCGGCCCGAGCGCTGCCCGTCCACCAGTACGAAGGAAAGGCCACCGTGAGGACGTTCGATCATTTCCAGCGTGTCCCCGCTCTCACTGGTAGCCCATTTGCCAACTTTGACTGCTGCGATCTCGATTTCCATATACTATCCGTTCCTGGTGCCTGGTCGGATTCTGGTGTGCCGTGCGTCACGTATCGTGCGATGTGAGCGTGCGGCTGATGGCGGCTAGTACTACCTGTATCTCCACCTCAGACGCGACTTCGATGCGAGCGCGGTTTTCGTCGGCGTTGAGATACGTCAATTTGCCAATGATACCCCCCACGGTCATTACCTCGTCGCCCACGCGCAGCTCGGCCATCTGTTTCCGCCGCCGCCGCCGGGCCTGCCACTGTGGCCAGAACATGAGCACGCTGATCAAAACGAGGCCTGCAGCCAGGATAACGATTTGCTGAGTTTCCACTGTTATGCTCCCGTCGGTATATTTGTCACTTCAGCCGTATTATACTCGCGTTGGAATTGTGAGCAAGGTTTGAATTATTCCTATGGTGTGCTATAATTTCGGATGTGCCAGCTTCTTCCCCCACATAGGGGTAAAACAGGTCCGTATGAACCTTGCCTTCCTTACACCTGGAATTTGGGAATACCCTGTCTTTGCGTTCTACGCTCTGGTGACGATCGGGCTTCTCGTCTGTACCCGGCGCGATTTTCAACGGTTGGGCCTGCGAAAACCCTTGCTCCTTCTTGGATCGCTGGCAGTCCTTCCTGTGATTGCCTGGCTGGTCGCAGGCAATCTACTGGTAGTCATCTTCTCTTCTCCTGACCTGCTGCCCCCTCCCGGTGTTCCTGTCGAACCTGCTCGACCCTTTGCCTCGCTCCTGGCTCTACCTGTTGTTGTCGCTGGGGCTTGGCTCGGTGCGGGGCCAGCGTTGCTGGTGGGATTGGTCAGCGGGATCCTGCGCGCCGGGCTGACGACCGGCGGCATCGCCGATCCGTTTCATTATGCTTTGTTTGGCTTTCTGGTTGGCTTTCTTCTGCGCCAGGACTACCGGGGCAGTTTTCCGCTCCTCGTGCGGCAGCCCATCGTCGCCGCACCGCTCTCAGCTCTGTTTGCCTCGTTGATGCTGTGGTTGTCGGTGCTTGCTCGTGGGGTCGATGCCGGATTGGCAGGGCTTGACTACGCGATGACCCTGATGCGGGCTCATCTCGGCCCCCTGTTGTTGGAGAGTCTTGCGGCAGCAATCATTGTCCAGATAGTCTATCTGATTTTGCCGCGACTTAGACCGGTTCATGTAGCACGCCGGTTCCCGCCCTACAGCTACACATTGAATCGCCGTCTGCTTTTCCTGTTCGTCCCGCTGATCGTTGTTATGACTGTTGTCTTGGTGTATGCCGTGACGGCCACGACGCTGCGCGTAGCGACACTAGATGCGGTGGACGAGATGGCACGGGACGCCAGCAGCGCGGCTGAAGATATCCCTTACTTTATTCACACTGGGCAGGGTCTGCTGGCGGAGTTCGCTGGCGATGAAGCGTTGTGGCAGGATGATCCGGTCGGTCGGGAGAATCGCTTGAGCGGTGCTCTACGAACCGTGGCGTTTTTCGACCAATTGATGTTGTTTGGCTTGGATGGTCATCAGGTGGCGATGTATCCCCTGCCGCCAGACGGTGACCCGGAACTGACGGAGCGAGAGGAGACCTTCCTGCGACGGGTTCTGGAAAGCGGTGCAATGCAGATCAGCCCAGTACATCGATCGGCGCAGGGTGAAGTCATTCTATCGTTCCTGGCACCCGTGGAGAACGAGGCAACCGGCGATCGTTTCGGTGCCTTGTTAGGGCGCACTCAGTTGAATGTCAATCCGGTGATGGAACGAGCTCTGGCAAGCCTGCAGTGGACGCGGGATCGCGGCGAGGGTTTTGTCATCGATTCGGAGGGGTATATCGTCGCACACGCTGATCCCGAGATGCTTCTCACCCGGTGGCACGTCGACGAAGACCACCCGCGCATCGCGACTGTGCTGCGAGGTTGGGCCTATGAGAGTCGCAATCCCCGGGATAACACACGCCAGTTGGTCTATTACTTGCCCGTAGAAGGATACCCCTGGGCGGTTGTGATCCGTCTGCCATATCGGGTGGTGCTGGGACAGGCCACAGAGGTTGCTACCCCCTTGGTGCTTCTGTCGTTCCTGCTAGGGGGCGGGTTGGTGATCGTTATCCCGTTGGTCACTCGCTGGCTGACCCGGCCGCTGACGCAGTTGGCTGCTGCAGCCGATCGTATCGCTGAAGGTGACCTTGCGCAGCCAGTTCAGGTGCCTGGCAATGACGAGGTGGCCCGAGTCGGGCATGCGTTTGAGGGTATGCGCGTGCGATTGAAAGACCGCCTGGAAGACTTGTCGCTGCTGCTCCAGGTCAGCCAGGCGGTTTCGGCGACGCTGGAACTGCCCAAAGGTATGCCTTTCATCCTTGAGGGAGCGCTCAAGGCAGCGGATGCCCAGGTGGCTCGCGTCGTGCTCCTCTCAGGTGAAGGTGAGCCTCAGATGGCTATGGGACGGGGGAAACCATACGAGCGACTGGGGGCCCTCGACCGCGGGCTGGCCAGGGCGGCTAGGGATCTGGAGTCTCCGCTCGTCGTGCAGAACCTGGGCCGAGCCAGCACGTTGGCTGATCCAGAGACGTTGAAAGGCCCGGTCAAGGCTGTCGTTGCGTTGCCCGTGCGTACTAAAGATCAGACTTTGGCTGTGATGTGGGTGGGATTTGACTCGGTGCGTCAGTTTGATCCATCGGAGATTGATCTGCTCTCTACGTTGGCCAGCCAAATGGCTGTGCTGGTGGAAAACGCCCATCTGTTCCAGGCGGAGGAAGGTGGCAGGCGGCGGCTGGAGGCGGTCCTGACCAGCACGACCGATGCTGTACTGGTCACCGATCGCGGTGATCGTATCTTGCTCATCAATCCGGCTGCGGAGCGGGCCTTTGGTGCCGCAGCCGACACGGTCGTCGGTCAGAAGGTTGAGAACACACCGCTGGCCTCTGCTTTGGCGGGGGCCTTTGAAGAGCCCTTGTCTCCGCGCGAGGCGTTGACCGAGGAGGTGCCGCTGGCCGACGGGCGGACGTTGTATGCCAGTGTGTCGACAATTTTGAGTGCTGATGGGGGCCGGATCGGCCGCGTGGCTATGATGCGTGATGTCACACACTTCAAGGAACTGGATGAGATGAAATCTGAGTTTGTAGCCACGGTCTCGCACGACCTGCGCGCCCCGTTGACGTTCATGCGCGGCTACACGACTATGCTCCCTATGGTTGGCGAACTGAATGAGAAGCAAACGGACTACGTTCAGAAGATCCTCCGTGGCATTGGTCAGATGAGTGAGCTGGTTGACAATCTGCTTGATCTAGGGCGCATCGAGGCCGGCGTGGGGTTGGAGCGCAAACCCTGTCATCTGGGAGCGATCTTGGTCGAGGCGGTGGACAGTATGCGGGTCCGGACGGTCGCCAAAGGGCTCAAGTTGGAACTGGAGCCGGCTGAAGAGGTGGCCGTTGTCGCTGGTGATGCAGCGCTGCTTCGCCAGGCTGTTACCAATCTGGTGGACAATGCGATCAAGTACACGCACGACGCTGGCACCGTGAAGGTGGGGCTGTCGGTTCGCGATGGGCAAGCAGTGATCCATGTCGCCGACACGGGTATTGGGATAGCCCCCGACGATCAGGTGCGCTTGTTTGAGAAGTTCTATCGGATCAAGCGTCGAGACACCGAGGATGTGCAGGGCACGGGGTTGGGATTGGCAATTGTCAAGTCCATCGTTGAGCGTCACGGCGGGAAGGTATGGGTCGATAGCAAACTGAACCATGGTAGCACGTTTTACATCAGCTTGCCTCTGCGCGAGGGCGAGTCGTCAGAGGCATGGGTTCCACAGTAGGTGGCGGGGTAATGTATGGGGCTACAAATTGGCATCGTGGGCTTGCCTAATGTAGGCAAGTCTACTCTTTTCAACGCTCTCACGCGGGCAGGGGCTGCCGTGGCTGCCTATCCGTTCACAACGATTGAGCCCAACCGGGGCGTGGTTGCCGTCCCTGATCCGCGATTGGAGGTGCTGGCGGCGATGGTTGGTCCGGAGCGGGTCACCCCAGCGGCAGTCGAGTTTGTGGACATCGCAGGCCTGGTGCGTGGGGCTCACCAGGGCGAGGGACTGGGCAACCAGTTCTTGGGGCACATCCGCACGGTGGACGCGATTGCGCTCGTCTGTCGCTGCTTTTCCGATCCGGACGTCACCCACGTGGACGGAACAGTGGATCCACTGCGCGACACGGAGGTGCTCGATCTGGAGTTGATTCTGGCCGACTTGGAAGTGACCGAGCGGCGGCTGGATAAGGTGCGTTCGGCCGCCAAGGCCAGGCCGCGCGACCACGCGGTGGAACTCCGGGCGCTGGAGGATCTGCGTGCGTCTCTGCAGGCCGGGAAGCGGGCCGATTCGTGGGCAGCGAGCGGTGTGGTTGAGGCCACGCTAGCGCGAGACATGTCGTTGCTCACCACCAAGGAACGGGTATACGTGGCCAATGTTGGGGAGGAGGATCTGCCTGACGGAGGACCCCTGGCCGAGGAGATCACCTGGATGGCGGAGAAGGATGGAGCGGCTGCCATCGTCCTCTGTGCGCAGTTGGAGGCCGATCTGAGCGGGTGGCCGTCCGACGAGGCCGCGGCCTACCGGGCGGATGTCGGGCTGAAGCGTTCTGGATTGGAGGCTCTGGCTCAGGCTGGCTACGAGGTGCTTGACTTGATTACCTTCTTCACCATTACAGGAGGACAGGAGGTTCGGGCCTGGTCCATACGGCGGGGTACCCAAGCCCCCCAGGCAGCTGGCGAAGTCCACAGCCAGATGGAGCACGGCTTCATCCGGGCCGAGGTAGTGGGGTTCGAGCAATTGGCGGACGTTGGAGGCTGGCACGCAGCGCGGGAGCGTGGCATCTTACGGGTCGAGGGTAGGGATTACGAGATCCAGGATGGTGATGTGTGCCTCTTCCGCTTCACTCCTTGAGGGCGATTCTTGTTACTTGACAGACCCCCCCACGTCAGTCTATCTCCCGTTCTCCCGATATGGAAAGTCGCCCGGTCTGCTCATTTACTCCAGTCTCTATGGTCTGCATCCGCCCCATTGAGAGGGCAGACCATCTTTGAGGGTCACTTGCCGACCACGAATGCTACCCCGACCAGCCCTGCTCCAGAGTGGACGGATAGGCCGGGTGTAAGTTCGGCCTCGATGATTGCTTCCGGACAAGCCATAGTGGTCCGCAATTGCTTCTTAAACCGGCGCGCTTCGTTCAGCGCATCCACGTGGACGATGGCCATTCGTTCGATTGGGCGGCCAGCCGATGCCTGCGCGGTTAGCTCGATCACCCGGTCCCACGCTTTCCTCTGCGTGCGGACGCGCTCCAGCAAGTCGAGCTTCCCATCTCGAATGGTGAGGATTGGCTTGACGCTTAGTACGCTGGCCATCCCTGCCGTCAAATGCCCTACCCGTCCGCTCATAGCAAGATACTTTAGCGTCGATAGGGCTGCGTAGAGATGTGTCCGTTCGCCTACGTCCATCGCCCGGGCGACGATTTCGTCCTTGGACACGCCTGCCTCCGCGGCCTCTGCTGCGGTCAGCACCATGAACCCTTGCCCTATACTCAGGCTCCGGGAGTCCACCACCGTGATATCGTGATCTGGGAACATTTTGCGTGCAGCAAAGGCCGACCCGAACGTTGCACTCACCTCGCCGCTTACGCAGAAACAGATGATCGTCTCAGCGCCTGCGTCGAGGGCGGCTTGGTAAGCCTTGGCAAATTTGCCGGGTGAGGGCGCGGCGGTTGTTGGCAGCTCACCCTCGCGATCGACGCGCGCAAAGAGCTGAGCATCGTCGATATCAACACCTGTCTCAAATGTCTCCTCACCGAAGTGAACCGTGATGGGCACCTGCCGTATGTTGTACTGAGCGGCGATCCTGGCGGGAAGACTGGCGTCCGTATCGGTGATTACTGCTATTGACGACATCGTTTCTCCTTGTTGTCCGTTTACAAGCTTGGTTTGTTCGGCGTGCCTGCGACTCTGGTGAACGCTACCTGTTCGCCTTCAAGGATGATCATCTGAGAAATTGATCTTCTTGGGAATGACCTCGGTGATTGCTAGATAGATGCAAAGTCCAGCTGTGGCGATCCATGACTCCACCGAGTACAATCGTCGCTTGAGGATGACTTCGATAGGGGTCCCCACAGCCCTTCCAAAGAGCGGCCACCCGCCACCTCCGACGACGAAGAATACCATATAGCTGCTGTACAGGATCTCTGCCACGAAGTTGATGATTACGATCCAATGGATCACCTTCCACCACTTTCCCTTCACTGCGTTGTCCTCCTCAGAAGAACTAGCTTTCTACAACCATTCATCGTCTATACCGGGTTTCATAGCCGCTAGATCCCTGTCCACCAGATACTTGTAGGCCGTCAGTGCCGCTAGGGCGCCATCGCCCACGGCGACCGAGATCTGCTTGGCGGGAATGTCGGTCACATCCCCGGCAGCGAAGAAGCCCGGCAGTTCGGTCGACCGGTCCGAGTTCACTGGGATCTCGTCTCTCCCGTTCAGTGTGATGAGTTCCTTCACCGGCTCGCTGTTGGGCGAAAGCCCAATCTCCAGGAAAACCCCATCTACCTTCAGTGTCTTGGTCTGGTTGCCCCCGGCAGACTGAATCTCGACCCCGGTAAGCCGTTCATCACCAGTGAAGGATACCACCCGGTACGGGATGTGGAACTTGACCTTGGGGTTGCCCTTGACCTCCTCGACTAGGGCGGAGTCGGCCTTGAAGGTCTCCCGCCGATGGATCAAGTGAATTTCCTTCGCGAAGTTCAAGAGGTCTCGCACGGCGGTGAATGCCGAGTTAGCCCCGCCGACGACGGCCACGCTCCGCCCGGTGTATAGAGGGGCGTCGCACGTGGCACAGAAGGCGATGCCGTGGCCCACGAACCGCTCTTCGTTAGGCACGCCCAGGAGACTGTACTCCTTGCCAGCGCAGTAGATGACGGTATAGGCGTTAAACCTTCGCCCGTCTTCAGTGTGAATCTCGAACTCCTCTGGTGTCTTTTCTACCGCAGTGACCGTGGTGTCCAGGAGTTCCGACAAGGGATAGGACTCCATATGCAACTGGAACCTTTCCAGGAGCTCGTTGCCCTCTACCCCCGGGAACCCCAGGTAGTTTTCTATGCGGGCGGTGTACGTCATCTGACCGCCGATCTTCTCGGCCACCAGCCCCACGTCCAGGCTCTTCCTCGCGGCGTACAGCGCAGCGGACATCGCCGCTGGGCCTCCTCCGACGATGATGACGTCGTAGGTGTGGTGTTCCTCCAGCGGCCGGATGTTGCGAATGCCTTCCATGTCCCGCATCGTCGCCTCGATCCGCCTGTACTCCTCCGGATCCACGGCTCGCAATATCGTGATGTAGAGGATGGCCTCTGGATGTGCCCCCTCCAGCACCGTCGTCTCGTTGATGATGGTCTTGGGAACGCCCTCCATCTGGTATTTCATTGCAAGCTCGCGGAACTGAGAGGCCTCAATCATATCGGAGCGGATGTTCTCGTTGAGGTAAGCGAGCTGGTGGGCTGCGTGGACCATCTTGGGGCAGTATGGGCAAGTGAGGGTGACGAAGACCTGGATGTGCACCGGCTGCTCAATGCTCCCCACGAGGACCTCGAACTGGGGCGCCAGTTCGGAATGTCCGGTGGAGATCATTATGATCGTTTCGAGGAATGAGCTGAACTCCTCTCCTGCGGTCATTCCGAAGAACCTGATCCCGTGGTCCTTCTCTCCCAGCGGTACCGTGGCGGGAAACTTATCGATGTTGTACTGCTCTACTTCCTGCTGATGCTCCTGGGAATTGAGTACCTTCAACTCGAGTTTGTCAGAGAGCGCTGTCACTGCCTCCAAGATCTCCTGCTGGGTGTGACAGGCCGGGCACTGGACCTTCTCCGTGAACAGCAGCAGCGTCACCGACTCCTCCATAGTGGAGAGTATTTCCAGGAGTTTGGCCCTTGTTTCTTCATCCATCAGTTCCGGCATCACTGGCCCTCCTTTTATGTGTTTCAAAGTTGGCAGGTAACTGCTTGGGCTAGGCGCCAGCCACTTACAAGGTGCTGTTCGCTTGAAGGCCTGGGTCGATTCAAGCAGGTTTTGACTTCAGATACTCGCCCAAGCGGCGGCCACCGCCGCCAGTGCCTGGCACTTGGGTAGCTGCGTTTTTCTTACAGTCCCTCGCGGCCGGCGCCCAGCTAGTCACGGGCTCGGAAACCCGATCCGATCCAGCCCGCTCCGCTGCAGCAGCGGGGCAGGGGCGCCGGGGCTGTCGGCAGTGAACCAGTGGATCTGTTCGCCATGGCGCACCAGGAAGCCGCTGCCGCTAGGCTCCCAGGCGGCGGATACTTCTTCGAAGGCGACCGGGAAAACGTGCCAGCGCTGGCCGCTGGCGCTTTCTGCGTCCCACACCCACACCTCGGTTCCGACGACCGCTGCCAATCGCTGGCCATCGGGGGACCAGGCCGGGGAGCTGACCGGTTGCGCCGGGTCGTCGACGCGGGCGAGTTCCTGGAGCTCCAGCGCCGTCTCGCCCGTCCATCCCGCCCGAACCGCGGCGACGTACAGCGCGCTGGGCCGGCTGAGCGAGCGCGGATCGCTGACCAGCACGGCGACGCGGTCGCCTGGCGGCGACCAGCTTATCTCCATTCGGCTGGCATTTAGACCCGTCGTCAGGTTCGGCAGAGCGGCGAGCTCGACTGGCCCTGGAAGATCGGGCGTCACCAGCGTCAGCGACTCGGTGTCGGCATCGGCGATGACGCAGGCGACGAGGTCGCCCCGTGGTGACCAGGCGGGGCGATAGACCCCTGGAGCCGTCGTGCCGGCATCCTCGGATGCGGTCACCAGGGGTTCGACTCGCCCGTTGGTCAGATCGTAGCGCACCAGGCCGCCGCGCTGGGTGTAGACCAGGCGCTGGCCGTCCGGCGCCCAAGAGACACTCTCGGCCTCAGCGCTCAGGCTGGTTTCGGCTCCACTGCGCGGCTCCCACAGTCGGATCTCGGCCGGTGTGGCCAGCGGGTAGGCAAGCCGCAGCCCGTCGGGCGACCAATGCAGCCCGTAGGCTGCTCCCTCTGTCGTCGCGATCCGCGTGGCCGTGCCCGCCTGCGTGTCGTAGAGCCAGACCCCCTGTTCCTCGGAGGGCCACCAGACCTCGTACGCCAGCCGCAGCCCGTCGGGCGACCAGGCCACGTTGTCCACGCGCCGTTTGTCCAATGGCCGGGGTTCCCCGCTTTCCCACAGCCATAGGCCATCCGCGTCGGTGAAGGCAAACGGGGTCGTGGGACCGGCTGCACTCCGCTCGCGGAAGCGCACCCCGTCCCAGCGGAAGCGGCGGTCGATTGTCTCGCTGCCCAGAACCGCGTTCACGTCAGCTCGGCCCTCCGCGTTTGTGCCGAAGTAGCGCGTGGTTCCCTGGAGCACGAGTTCAGGAGTCCCGTCACTCATCGCGAAGGCAACCTCGGCCTCAGAGACGAGATAGGTGGGGGCGCTGGCTGTGCCCGTATTGTCCTCGTAGGTGGTCTCGGTCCATATCTGCGCCAGGCTTTCGCCGTCCCAGCGGAATAGGTAGGTGACCTCGCGCTGCGATTCCTGGGACGTGCTACCGCTGACGGCAAACAGTTCCTGCCGCCCATCCTGGTCGAAGTCGGTGAGTGAGAGCACCCGCCACAGGATGGCCGAGCGGTCGAGATTGAAGCCCAGGCTGGGTGAACGGCCCAGAAGGTGCCAGCGTCCGGCCTGGTCGCCCGATTGGGCGCTGGCGCCCTCGTCGCGTAGCACCACCCAGCGGACGTCCAAATACTCTTCGTCGCCGGATACGTCGGTGGCGCGTGTTGACAGACCACCGACGAACGCCGCCATCTCAGGCGCACCCG